>Ga0307431_1000179_pt1 | contig 49777 bp, 46 predicted proteins | sample SalMarWE160170MG_FD_202155 | JGI IMG/M metagenome (GOLD analysis project Ga0307431, IMG submission 202155) | Salt marsh sediment microbial communities from the Plum Island Ecosystem LTER, Massachusetts, United States - WE1603-170 | ecosystem: Environmental > Aquatic > Marine > Intertidal zone >...
AGCTGGTCGGACGTAATTGCCAGCACACCGGACACCGGGGCATATTCCTGGACAATACCCAACACCCCATCAGATAGTTGCCTGGCGAGAATTACTGATACAGATGGCGATCCATCAGATACCAGTGATGCAGTGTTTACGATATCTCCTGTTCCATTTATCACAGTCACCTCACCCAACGGAGGAGAGGACTGGCAGGTTGGGAGCAGTCATAATGTTACCTGGACTTCAAGCGGAACCAGCGATACCGTTCATATAGAATATTCGACCAACAATGGTTCAAGCTGGTCGGACGTAATTGCCAGCACACCGGACACCGGGGCATATTCCTGGACAATACCCAACACCCCATCAGATAGTTGCCTGGCGAGAATTACTGATACAGATGGCGATCCATCAGATACCAGTGGTGCGGTATTTACAATATCCCCTATACCCCCTGTTCCTTATATCACAGTTACCTCCCCAAATGGCGGAGAAGACTGGCAGGTAGGGAGCAGTCATGATATTACATGGACTTCGAGTGGTACAAGCGGAACAGTAAATATTGAGTATTCAACAAACAATGGTTCTGATTGGACTTCAGTGATTGCGAGCACTCCGGATGACGGTACTCATCCCTGGACTATTCCGGATGCGCCTTCAGTCAACTGCCTTGTGAGGGTGAGTGATACAGACGGAAGTCCCTCGGATCAGAGTGATGCAGTATTCACAATCTCCCCTGTTCCGTTTACCACTGTGATTTCCCCTAATGGCGGCGAAAATTGGCAGGTAGACAGCACGTATGATATTGCCTGGACATCAAGTGGTACCAGTGGAAATGTGAAGATTGATTACTCGTCTAATAATGGTTCAAACTGGACAGATGTCATTGCCAGCACACCGGACACCGGGGCTTACTCCTGGATAACACCCAACACCCCATCAGATAGCTGTTTGGTGAGAATAAGTGATACGGATGGAAGTCCGTCGGATACAAGTGATGCGGTATTTACAATCTCACCTGCACCTTTTATTACAGTAACCTCTCCAAATGGCGGAGAAGACTGGCAGGTAGACAGCACGTATATTATCACCTGGACTTCGATAGGTACCAGTGGAAATGTAAAGATTGATTACTCGTCTAATAATGGGTCAAACTGGACAGAAATCATTGCCAGCACACCGGACACCGGGGCTTACTCCTGGATAATACCGGATACACCTTCAGATACTTGTTTTGTGAGAATTGCCGATACGGATGGAAGTCCATCGGATACCAGCGATGCTATATTTACGATTTCGCCTGTTTCAGCCATTCCACTTGCTAAGTTACCCGAGGTTTATTCAATGACTGTGAGAGGAATAACAGCAGGTAATAAGTTTGAAGTCAGATATGGACTGCCTGAGAAGGCTAACGTCAGACTTTGGGTGTATGATATAAAGGGAACAAAGATGAAAGAGATTTCAGAAGAGAGTAACGCAGGCTTTTATTCAAGAAAGATAGATATGAGAGGTAAACCGGCAGGCGTGTACTTCATTAGAATGGATGCAAACAGAGCAGCATTTACCGGAATACGCAAAGTTATATTAATGAAATGATATTTTAAATATTTGCCACAGAGAACACATGTACATCACGCTATTCGCTTTTCGCCATTTGCTTTTTGCATTGAATAAGCTCACCCCCACAATACCCAAATCTTAAAATTTACCACAAAGGACATAAAGAGCACAAAGTTTTTTTTAAAGCCAACAGCTAAAAGCAAAAAGCTAAAAGCTTAGTTTAACAACAAATCACACGAATTACACGAATAAAGAATTTTTTTTGTATATTTTACTAAATCCCAACCCCCAAATCCAAATCCCTAAAGACTGACCAACAACTGGTGACTATGTTGTTTAAGATTTATCAAGAGTTGAGATGCGACCCCAGACATATAATATCCAGATAACTCATGTCTTTCTTGAAAATTAGCGCTTATATACCATTCAGAAAAATCTAATCCATAGGAATCATCCACTCCAATTGAAAAAGTAATATTATCACCTTCTGATATAGTTGTATATGTGTCCGGACTATACCGATAAACTGTTAAAGCAAATAATATATTTGGAATGTAAAAAATTAAGATGCCAACTATTAAGATACTAATTTTTCTCATAATAACTCCTTTGTATAATATTACTATAATTATATATTTTTATTTGTCAAATAATTAGACCCAATAAAACTACCAAAAAAGTTATCACAAAGAACATGGAAATTTGTTGTTGTTTTTTAAATAAATCCCAATCCCTAAATCCTAAGTTCTGACTTATCCCAAATATATCTGAAACTCCCCGGGGTGAATTATTTTTTACCAATAAACTAATATACCAATACACTAATACCTGTTTTTATATTGCCAGGTTATGATTTTTTTTTCTGTGAAAGTTAAAATAAATTTTCATTTGGAATCTTTTTACATTTCAAGGTCTGCCCCCGTTGATACTTTCTTTGAACACTACTATTGACATTTAGTTCTTTTTTCGATATTATGTATTATATTAAGGAGGTTACTAAAAGTATATCATTATGAAATTTGGAAGTTATCGATGTGAAGAAGGTTTATTAAAATTCAAAAATCAAAGGCTCGCCCCATTACTTTTAACAAATCTCAAAACCTAATTTTACCTATTTACGATTCACTAATCTATATTGTCAAGCGACCAAAATTAACCGCAGATATCCCAAAAAAATATATTATTAATTAGAATTTAGGGCTTGAATTTTTTCTTGTTTTCATTATTATCATATTAGCATGTTTAATAATACTGAAATCTCTAATAAGTTTGATCAGAATAAAAAAATTGTTTTATTTGAAGGAGATTGTTTAGATTTACTAAAAAACATACCTGATGAATCTATAAAATTAATTGTTACTTCACCTCCCTACAATCTTGGTAAAGAGTACGAAAAAGTTTTAAAATTCAAGGAATATATTAAACAACAGGAAAAAGTCATAACTGAATCTAACAGAGTATTGTCAGTAAATGGTAGCATTTGTTGGCAAGTAGGTAATTATGTTAAAAATGGAGAAATTGTTCCTCTTGACATTTTGTTGTATCCAATTTTTCAAAAACTGGGCTTAAAAATGAGAAACAGAATCATATGGCGCTTTGGGCACGGGTTTCATTGCTCGAAAAGATTCTCCGGTCGTTATGAAACAATTATATGGTTTACCAAAAGCGACAACTATACATTTAATCTTGATTCCGTTAGAGTACCTCAAAAATATCCTCAAAAAAAATATTATAAAGGTCCTAAGGCAGGAAAGTATTCGTGTAATCCCTTAGGAAAAAATCCTGGAGATGTTTGGGAGATACCCAATGTTAAAAGTAATCACGTTGAAAAAACAGATCATCCCTGTCAATTTCCGATAGCATTGATAGAACGTTTAGTATTGTCCTTGACAAATGAAGATGACTGGGTTCTTGATCCTTTTTCAGGAACTGGAACCACCATAATTGCTGCGATAAGGCACGAAAGAAGGGGTGCCGGCGCAGAAGTGTTCAGTAAATATACAGATATTGCCAAAAATAGAATTAAAAAAACACTAAAAGGAACTCTAAAAACCAGACCAATGTTAAAGCCTATTTATGATCCTAATATAAAACAACAAATCCTTTACGCAAAAGAACAACAAGAACATTCTAAGCAATCCTCATTGTTCGGAAATCTTTAGGAAAAAGTTTGAAAAAATGAAAATAATTGAAACATATTCCCACCTAAATGGACTAGAGTTTCTATTGGTTCACAAGAAACCTTTATGGAAAGAGATTTGTAAAGTCATTGAACTGGTGGATGCTAAAAAGTGTAGAACTAAGATTTCTAAAGAAAAAACTATGCCTGGTAAAAAACTGTATAGCCCAATAGATATGAATAAGAAATTTAAATTACTATTAAACTCTAAGAATTGGAAAGAAAGTCGCGTTAGCTATTGGGTAACAAAGAATGAAAAATTAATTAGGAAAACAATCTCAATGTCCGAAAAAGAGCAAAAAAAAGAGATTGAAGCGTCTGGTGAAATCCCTATATTCAGCTATAACCAAACAGATTATATAAAGGAAAGGATTGCAATCGAAGTACAATTTGGAAAATATTCTTTCGTTGCGTATGATCTCTTCGTCAAGCATCTTGCTTTTTTCATTGGAGATAAAATAGACGTTGGCATAGAAATACTACCTATAAAAACCTTGCAATCTCAAATGAGTTCTGGCGTCGCTTACTATGAGGGTGAAATTTACAATGTCATCAGACAAGGAAGGGGAATACCTGCAGTTCCTTTAGTAATCATTGGAATTGACTCTTAAAGTCTCACTTTTTATTGCCTAAATCTATATATCCGAAACCAATTTTCAACCTTCGATAATTTTCTAACATACCAATATCAAGATTCTTTTTAGTCATAAGATATTAAAAGGATAAGAAAAACACGTAAAACAATCAAAGGGTTTTATTAGACATTTATAGTATATTTTGCTTACCACTATTGACATTTAGTCTTTTTTTCGATATAATTTATAAATAAGGAGGTTAATTAACGTATATAATTGTGAAATTTTCAAATTACAAAAACAACATTAGGGAACATATAACATATCAGACAACGCAATGAAAAAAGAAATAGATACACTTGATGCAACTCCATCAAAGCGACTTTTCCTCTCCATCATTGCCGATTATGATTTAAACAAATCAATCTGTGAACTAATTGACAATGGGCTTGATGTATGGGTAAGAAACGGCAGAACAAAAGAAATAATAATCAAGATAGTTTTGGACAAACAGCAACAAACAATTACAGTCGAAGACGACGCTGGTGGATTAGATAAGTCGGAATTACGGTATATTGTTGGTCCAGGGCAAACTGGTACAGATCCAACCGATCAAACTATTGGTATCTTCGGTGTAGGAACAAAAAGGGCAGTAGTTGCACTAGCTCAAGACATTAGAATAAAAACCCGATTCTCAAACCAAAAGACATATCAAGTTGATTTCGATGACAAATGGCTTGGAAACGAAGATTGGAAATTACCTTATTACGAAATTGATGAGATAGCTAAAGGGACAACAATCGTAGAACTACAAAAACTACGACTACAGATCACTGACAACTTAATCTATCAACTCAAGGATCATCTGAAAACAACGTATGCAAAGTTCCTCAAGCTTAAAAAAGTAACGATCTATGTGAATCGAGAAAAACTATCACCGAGATTCTTTGAAAACTGGGCATATCCCCCCAGTTATCCCCCTCGCAAATACACAGGAACCCTCAAGACTGAAGAAGATTATATTATTAAAGTAGAAATCGCTGCGGGACTTTCTAAGGAATCAAGTCCTGCTACTGGAGAATATGGCGTTTACTTCTATTGCAATGATAGACTAATCACCCGTGCAATGAAAACATTCGAAGTGGGTTTCATCAAAGGTATAGCTGGACTTCCACATCCTAAAATATCGCTAACCAAAGTAATTGTATCGCTAAATGGTGATGCCAGGGCAATGCCTTGGAATAGCAGTAAATCTGATATTAACATTAAACATGAAGTCTTTCTTACCATTCATGAGCGGTTATTGGAAATCGTTAAATATTATTCGGCACTCTCCCGTATTTGGGTAGGAGATTGGCCTAATAAAGTTTTTAAATATAAAACTGGAACTATCAAAAAAATAGAAATTAAAGACTTTCCTGAGGTAAAAAAGTCATTCCTTCCACCACTCCCAAAATCTCGTCAAAGATACGGTGAAGTAATCACTAAAATAAATAAGCGAGTTGCAAAGCGAAAACCCTGGACTAAAGGTTTATACGAAGGAGTCATTGCGACAGATCTCATCACGAAACAACGCCTCGAACAAAAAAATCGAATTGCATTAATTGTTCTTGATAGCACACTTGAAATTGCATTCAAAGAATACCTGGTACATGAATCAGGAACAACTTATAATGATAAAAAGCTAATGTCAATATTTAATAATCGAAATGACGTACACTCCGAGATAAAAGAATATGTAAAAATCTCTAAGGACGATTGGAAGAAAATAAAGCATTACTATCAACTCAGATGCAAACTTATTCACGAAAGAGCAACGGTTGGTATTAATGATACTGAAATTGAAGATCTCAGAGAAGTCGTAGAACGTGTGCTACGCAAGCTCTTCAAGCTAGATTTCACTAAATAATACGAAGATATGTTTATGGGTCAAATCTTCTTTGTAAATTTACCAAAGTTTTTAAACAACCCTGCCGTTCAGGGAGTTGTTGCAGTTTCAGATAAAGTACAAATCGAAAAAATAGAAAAGCATGTTCACCAAATAAAAGAATTAAAAGAAAAAATAAGATATTGGGATTATAAGGAAGTCTTAGAAAATCATGATAACCTCTCCATCGTAAACGAATCAATTAATAAATTAGGCTTGGTATCGAAGGGGTTTTGAAGTTGAAACTATTAATGGAAAATTATGATAGAAAAAGATAAGCTAGAAAATAATATAATTTATGCTGGATTTTGGAGAAGGTTTACCGCTTTCCTTTTAGATATTATCATAATAAATATTCTTTATGCTATCTATCTAGCCTTATTTGGTAATAATATTAGTTTATTTGATTCTTCGATAATTTGGTTTTTTCTATGGGGATACTTCGCTTGTTTGGAATCCTCTCCCAAACAAGCAACTTTTGGTAAAATGGCTTTGGGTTTAATTGTTACCGACTTCTCAGGTAATAGAATATCTTATGGCAAGGCTTCGGGAAGATTTTGGGCAAGAATATTGTCTCATTTATCATTAGGGATTGGTTATTTAATGATTGCATTTACAAAGAGAAAACAAAGTCTTCATGATAAACTGGCCAATTGTTTAGTCATCAAGAAAAAACCTATCAGAGACTCTAAAGGAAAAATCACTCTCATTGCTCTAGCTGGTTTAATCCTTCTTTCTTTTATTCTTCTTGTAAATCTACTTGTATTATACAAATCTGGTGACTTAAAATATCCTCCATTCAATAAATTCATTTCAAGTAAATTAGGGATAAAGTCAACAAACGAAAAAACAAAAGATAACATGATAACTATAGATATAGCTGTTTTTACGTATAAAATCTTAAATGGGCATTTTCCTAAAAATGGTAGCTTAAGTCCTTGTTCAACATTAACAATTGTAACAAACCTAAAAAATCCAATAACTGGGAAAAAGGGTGAGGGTTATACATATATGAGTGGTAGGGCTAATAAACCAGGAATTGTGGGTTATGAAAGCGATAAAAATGGAGAGACATATAGAATAACTGGTTATTCTTATGATGAAGCGATAGACACAATATTAGAGCCTGAGTATTGGGGAGAAATAAAGTATACTCTTTATACAGTTAACTTAAGAGCTTCGCCTTCGACAAAATCAAGAGTGATTGAGAAATTAGAAAGTGGACGAAAAGTCAAAGTTGCATTTTTAAAAGACAATTGGTATACGATATTCAAAGCAGAAAGAAAAGTACCTTCAAAAAGCAAACAAATTGGGTACGTATATGCTACTTCGGTAGGAGCTAATCCTCCTTATGATTTTAGAAAAACCAAATGGGGTATGAGCGAAGGAGAAATCAGGAGGATTGAGAGTCAACCATTATTAAGAGTTAACAGAGCCGAAACTTCCAAGTTTCTTACCTATAAAGGTAAAGTAGCAGAAATGGATTGTGAGATCTGGTATATGTTTGTTAATAATAAGCTTATTAAAGGAGGCTATTACTTCACGGACCCTTACTACTCCACTAGGGATCTTCTGTCCGACCCTTATCGGAAATTAGAAAACTTATTAAGTGAAAAATACGGAAAACAGGAGGAGGGAGGAATTTATAATGTTTATGCTGGATGGTATACTTCTACAACTTACATAGAATTACACAAGAAAGAATTTCAAAATATTAACAGATGGACTGGCATATCGACCAAAACAGAACATATACAAATTCTTTATGTAAGTAGAGCGCTTTCATATTTAGAAGACGAAGTTAAGGGAAAAATAGAAAGAGCCAAAAGAAAAAAGGCATTAGACAAATTTTAATTTGAACTATGAAAACATAGAGGGGTCAGGTCTTGTTTTTTTAATTTACTAATAAAAATAGATATTGCAAAGAACTCAAACTAAAACCAGAATTTATAAACTGATATAATGAGAATGTGTATATGGGATAAAATTGGATTTATTGTTTAATTTCAAAAGAAATAATTTATAATAAAAAAAGGGGGTGCAAATGTCAAATAATATTATGCTTTCTACCGGAGATATTAGACGAAAATATGAAACTGTTGATATTATATTTGAAGCTCAAGTAATAAGGAGCAGATGGATTCGTTCCGGTGGTAGAGAAACCTTGAAATTTTTATCAGAATTGAATTCTAAGCTAAAAGAAGCAGCTAAAGATAAAGGATGTGATGCAGTTATCTGGATAGATTATGATTTCGACAGAAATCCAAATGTTCAAGTATTAACAGCATATGGAACAGGGGTTAAATTTAAGGATTGATTACAAACAGTACAAACAGGGGCAGACCTTCTTTGAATATCCTTCGGATAAGTTAAATCGTTAAATTGGAAAATAGTTAAATAGTGTATTTGGAGTATCTGGGGTCAAATCTCGACCTTTGACAATCACAAAGATTCTTCGAATCTAAGTCAAATGGTTAAATTGTTGAATAGTTAAATCGGTAAATAGTAAAAACAAACAAAAATCCTGTTAATCCTGTTGAATCTGCGTCCATATTTTGGGATTTTGGATTTGGGGGTTGGGATTTAGTTAAAAACAGAAAACAAAAGACGGATGACCGCTGACGGCGAAAAAACATTCGTGTTATTCGCCTGCCCCGTAGGGAAGAATGACCGTATCGGGGTGTAATTTGTTATTTATACAATCGCAAGTGGTAGGCAAACAAAAATTTCGGGTTGACATTGACAGAGATAGGATTTTTTATTATAATACAAATAAATTTAAAAAACCCTTGTTGGAGGTGTTAGGAATAAATGACAAAACTTTTAGAAAAAGTATTCAAAGAAGCATCAAAGCTTCCGGAAATAGAGCAGAACACGTTTGCCAAATGGTTGTTGGGTGAGCTTGTTGCAGAAAAGAAATGGGAAAAATTATTTGCCAAATCTGAAGATGTTTTGGGCAAACTTGCTAATGAAGCTTTAGAAGAAGATGCTCCAGGTAAGACTAAAATATTAGATGTAGAAAATCTGTGATTTCCAAAACAACCGAACGATTTCGTAAGTTACTAGCCCAATAACCAAAACAAATTCGAAAACAAGTAAAGGAAGCTTATAGTCAGTTTAACGAAGACCCTTATTATCCGGGTTTACGTTTCAAGAGAGTTCATTCAACAAGACCGATCTATGCGGTTCGTATAGCAAAAAATTATCGAGCTTTAGGGATTCAAAAGGACGACCAAATAATTTGGTTTTGGATAGGGTCTCACTCGGATTACGACAAACTCCTTAAACAACTTTAGACATAGATTAATTTCTCTACTATGTATTTTTTACGATTCGGTTTTATAGCCTCAGGTGTTAACAGGTCAACTTTAACGTATAATTGTATAATTGTGTATAATTGGTATCAAATCTCAAGGGCGTGTTGCCGAAATGCTTTTTGCCCTCGAAAGGATGTCTTTGCGAGTTAGGCACCCTGCTCTACCCATGCGAAGCAATCTCCTGTGATAGAACTAGATGCCTTAATTGTGTGTGTATTTGGGGTCAGACCTTGAAATGTGAAAAGGAGGATAATATGAATGTATTTGGGGTCAGACCTTCTTTGAAAAGATTCTTAAGAAGTTAGTAGTTAGAAAAAAACAAACAAAAATTATTCGTGCTATTTGTGTGATTTGTTGTTAAAAAAACTTTGTGTCCTTTGTGGTTCATATTTAGGATTTTGGATTTGGGGGTTGGGATTTATGATTTAATTCTGACTTTAGACGCTGAACATTGGACTTTGGACTGGCTATTGTTCTCCGTGTTTTCTACGTCCCCACGTTTAATTTTATCAATTTGAAATGATTACAACTTTGAATCCTTGACAAAATAGTTTTTATTGTTATTATGTACAAATTAAAAAAGGAGGGCTATTATGGCAGAACGTGAATTTAACATGCCATTACTTGGTGACCGTTTTCCCGAATTGAAAGTTCAGACAACACACGGAAAGATGACTCTTCCTGATGATTTTAAGGGAAAATGGTTTGTTTTATTTAGTCACCCAGCGGACTTTACGCCGGTTTGCACAACCGAATTTGTTGCTTTTCAAAAAAGATATAAGGAATTTAAAAAGTTGGATTGCGGCTTAATAGGCATGTCCGTCGACCAGGTTTTTTCTCATATGAAATGGGTGGAGTGGATTAAGGAAGAACTCGATATCCAAATCGAATATCCGATAATAGCGGCAAACGACGCGATCGCTTTAAAATTAGGGATGCTTCATCCCGGAAAGGGAACCAATACCGTCAGAGCGGTTTTTATTGTCGATCCCAAAGGTATAGTAAGACTTATCATGTACTACCCTCAGGAAGTAGGCAGAAACATGGATGAAGTGGTTAGAGCTGTTAAGGCCTTACAGGTTTCCGATAAACAGGGTGCTGTTCCAGCCGGATGGCCGGATAATGAACTGATAAAAGACAGAATCATCGTTTCGCCGGCAAAAGATGAAAAAACCGCTAAAGAAAGATTAAAAGATAAAAGCCTTAAATGCTTTGACTGGTGGTTCTGCCACAAACCATTGAAATAAACATAAGAACCATATCGGGAATATAGAGGGATTTAGCCTTAACCTTAAGGTAAATCCCTCTATAATATTTATAGTGAATGAAATTTAAAAAAACATGTATTTGTGTATTTGGGGTCAGCCCTTGAAATGTGAAAAGAATAAAATGGCTTACAGCTCACGGCTCCCGGTTGACAAGAATTAAGAATTATGAATTTTGAATTAAAACAAATAAAAATCTCCGAGTTCTCTGTGGCAAAGTTACCATATATATGGAATTAAGCGATACCTGGTTTTCTGGCAGTATTCATTATATCCAGGCAAATTTTTTTTCAAATATTCCTCTTCCCCTTTTATTCTTAAAACAAAAAATAAAGGCGTACAAATTAGAAAAGGAATTGAAGCCCAAAAAGAACTTAATGCAATAGGTGTGAATAATAATAAAATTATATCCCCAACGTACATGGGATGACGTACTATTTTATACGGTCCCGTATTAATGACTTTTTGATTTTTATTAACTTCTATAATCGCTGACGCATAACTGTTTTCTTTCGACACTCTAAATATTAATAAAAAACCAAACACAACAAATAAATCAGCTATAATCACAAGATAAAAAGGAACATCAGATAAATTAAAACGATAATCCAACCCCGGAATGATGAATCCGATTACGAAAAATATGGAAAATATGTTCTGTAAAGGTTTCTGCGTTTCATCCTCTTCCTTTCTTTTCAAAACTCTGCTTTTAAGAAATTCTATATCTTTTTTAAAAAAATATATAAAACTAGAAAACATCATAAGAAATAGCAGGACGCAATAAAACCAGGCTTCCCAATATCGGAATGATCCGGCAGCGAGAATAAACAACAATAATAAAAGAGTAATCATAAATACTATTTTAAAACCAGTCTTAATCGCAAATTTGTAATCGTTATCCATATTTACATTATAACAATAAAAAAATATAACCGATAGTCAAGGGATATTTCTTTGCATAGATTCTCTGAATCTAAGTTAAATCGTTAAATTGAAAAATAGTCAAATAGTTTTACGAATCCTGTGTTTCTGGGGTCAAATCTCAAGGGCGTGTTGCCGAAAGGCAAATTCAATTTGCATATTTAAATATATTCCGATTTTTCCTGAAAGATAACCATACTTTTACCAATATAAAGATCAAATAAAGATTAATCGGGTATAATTTGCCTTTTTCCGGCTTTTCCTTTACCATTTGTCCACTTTCCGCTTTTAGATAGGTATGTTTTATGAGGATTCTTATGTTTTGTACCGCTGATATCAAATGATTTTGTATTTGCATCCGAAAATACCCTCTCCATCTTGCCTTCTTTAATCCATGTAAATTAGCCCCATCAGCAAAAGACCTCTCCATTAAAGACCATCTCTTCTTTAAATCTCTTTTACTGTTTGGACTGGAAGCCTCTGCCCTCATCTCATCTAATTCTTCCTGTCTCTTATACCGATGAACGGTTCTGACCCCGGACTTTGAAGTTGTACATTTGTCTCGTAGTTGACATCCCTCGCAATCCTCCTTAGAACTCATGTATTCCCATTTGCCTCTATTCTTATGATAAGTCCTTTTTCTTAATTTCTTTCCGTCAGGACATATGAAAGTATCTGTCTCCGTGTCATATTTGAACTCTTCTTCAGAAAATATTCCTTTCTTCTTCCTCCCCTTCTCCTGTGTGGATTTTAAATCCCTCAAATGTGGTTTTATATCTCTGTCTTTACACTTTAAATAATTGTTGACTGTACCATACTTACTATCGCCCACTACTGTCTTCACTTCCTTATCTGTATTCTCTTCATGTGTGTCTATTAATTCTTCAAACATTTTTCCGTCATCTACTATACCGGAAGTTGTTATACTGGATGTTATTACTCCAAATCTCTCATCTACACATCTGTGCTCTTTATACCTCGGTTTCGCTTTTCCACTGCTGAACTTTACAACCCCGGCATCGGGATCTGTTGTGGATATATATCGCTCATCTTTTTCTTTCAATTTATCTTCTAACTCCCTATAATGTTTATTAGCATATTTCTCTACGGACTGTTTGTCTATTACTGATTTATTTGAAGCATTCGCGTCTATAAGGGATGAATCCATAAATATCTTTCCCCCGTCTACCAAACCGGCTTCCATACACTGCTCTACTATCCTCACGAAAAACTTATAGAACAATTCCTCACCCCATCTCTTTCTCGCTTTAGAAAGTACACTATGATGTGGTACTTCATGATCTATATCATATCCTAAGAACCACAACCAGTCTAACCTTAAGGGAATCGTACGCATTAACTCTCTCTCACTGGAAACATTATAGAAGAACAATAAAAACATCATCTTTAATATTATAGGTGGTGGAACCGAAATGTTTCCCTTCCTACCATATTTATCTTTTACTTCTTTGTATACAAATTTGAAATCTATTGCTTTCTTTATTACACGTAAAGGATGATCTTTGGGAATACGCTCAGATAAACTGAAACCATAATAATACAACTTACTATTATCGCTCTCTTTTTCACCCATCATAAGCTACCTCCTTAATATATATTTTTCATCGGAAATACTTATATTTACTTGATTCTTAACAATAAATATATATTAAAAAGTGAAAACGTGAACCCCTTTTCTATGTTTTTTCTATTTGGGCAACACGCCCTTGAGATTTGACCACAAAAACACCAAAAACACAAAAACACCAAAAACATGACCCCAAAAACATAGAGGCACAAATCTTTTATATAAAGAAATACCGGATTTTACTTTAAAGGGAAAAGTATTTTCTGTATCTCTGGTTCATTGAAATTCTCCATAGTAACCACAGTAACACCGGTGTCAATTCTCTTCTCTACACTTTTCCCATGTACAGCGTCTACCGCTGCTTTTACACCAAGATAACCCATATTATATGGATTTTGGACAATAAGAGCCTGAATGTTTCCCTTTTTCAACTCTTCTATCTCTGTAGGACCGCTGTCAAAGGCAACTAATTTCACTTTGCCGGCAAATCCAAGTGATTTCAATGCCTGTACACAGCCTGCTGCTCCTGGTTCATTAGCAGTAAAAATTCCACTCAGATCCGGATGGGAAGTCAACATATCCTCGGTAACCGACATTCCACGAGCTGCATCGCTATAGCAATAAAGAGTGGAGACTAACTCAATATCAGGATACTTAGAAATTTCATCCTTAAATCCTTTTTCTCTCATGATTGAGGTAGCAGCGCCAGGAATAAATGGTATCAATCCTACTTCACCTTTTCCACCAATTAAATTTGAAAGAATTTGAGCGGCTTTCTTCCCGCCCAGGATATTATCGGTTGCAATAAAAGTTAACGGCAAGTCTGAATCAACATCAGAATCAATGGTAATCACTGGAATCCCGGCATCTACAGCTTTCTTTACGGTGGGCACTAAAGCCTTGGCATCACAGGCAGCCATAACCAGAGCGTCAACCCTCTTATTAAGGAAATCCTCAATTATAGCTACCTGACCGGCAATGTCTGTTTCTTCGGCTGGACCTTTCCAGATAATTTTAACGCCAGACTCTTTAGCCGCCTGTTCAGCACCGGCTTTTACAGTGAGCCAGAAAGGATTGGCATTGGTCTTTGGGGCTACTGCAAAACGAATTTTCTCTTTTGGTCCTTCCTTACAACCCGGAAACATAAGAAACATCAGGAATCCAAAGACAGCAGCTAATTGAAGGAGCTTTTTTATTAAATTCTGCGTATTAGAAAACATATTAATCCTCCTTTTTGTTTATCTGTTACGTATTGTTTAAAATCTTTTCTTCTTGCTCCAATTATCCCCCCAGTGTCGCACTGTGACGACGTCTGACCTGGTCATAGTATACGGCAAGAATAATAACGGCGCCAATTATTATGAGCTGCCAGAATGCTGAGATATTGAGCAAATTACATCCATTTCTTAAGGTAGCCATGATGAACGCTCCAATTATGGTCCCAATAATTGTTCCCTGTCCGCCCATTAAACTCGCTCCGCCAATAACTACGGCAGCAATGGTATCGAGTTCATATCCTGTCCCAGCAGTGGGTTGACCGGTGACTAACCGAGAAGTCAAAAGAACACCGGCAATTCCTGCCAACATTCCGGAAATAATATATACAGCGGTATTATAACGGTTAATATCAATACCCGATAACCTGGCAGCTTCAACGTTACTACCGATAGCATAAGTATATCTACCTAAAATATGGCGAGAAAGAAAAAGGTATGCAATAACAACGATGATTGACATGATAATTATAGGTACTGGTATCCCGAAGATTCTACCATTTCCCAAAAAAGAGAAATTTTCAGGTAACCCAAAAACCGGATTGCCGCCGGTTATAATCAGAGCGAGCCCCCGAGCAATACCCATCATACCTAAAGTAATAATAAAAGGTGCAATTTTTCCTCGGGTGATAATGAAGCCATTTATAAATCCACAAAACGAACCTACACCTATCCCCGCAATAATGGCTAATGATGTCGGGCAACCTCCTCTCATTAGAACAGCTGATATTATTCCGGAAAGAGCTAAAACCGAACCAACCGAAAGGTCTATTCCTGCTGAAATTATTACGAAAGTCTGCCCGATTGCCATTATAGCGATAACAGAGACTTGTATTCCAATAGTAAGTAAGTTGTTTAAAGTAAAAAAATAAGGTGATAGGAAACCGAGTATAAGAAACATAATTACTAACGAAAAAAATGGAGTCAATCTTTCGAAAAATAATATGTAAGATTGTCTTTTATTTATTAAAATTTTCTTAAAAGCCTTTATGTTCAATATAACCTGACCCCTTATCCTACCGTAGCATAATGTAGGATTTTCTCCTGGTTCGCATCTTCTTTCTCAAATCTCGCAGTTATACACCCTTCACGCATGACCATTATTCTATCGCTCATTGTTAGAATTTCAGGTAAATAGGAAGAAATCATAATAACCGCTACTCCTTTTTTTGCCAGTTGATTTATCAATCCAAATATCTCGGCTTTTGTGCCTACATCGATTCCTCTTGTCGGTTCATCACAAATTAAAATTTTCGTGTTGGTAATCAGCCATCTTGCTATAAGTATCTTTTGTTGATTGCCTCCACTTAAAAATTTTACCGATTGATTTAGTTGTTGGCATTTGATTTTTAGATCCTTCCTGTAAGTCTCGCTTTCGGAATTTTCGCTCGATTTGCTAATCCATCCAAATCTTGTAAATCTTGTAACATTAGCTAAGGTGATGTTATCCTTTACCGATAAATCTAAAGCCAATCCATCATCTCTACGATTCTCCGGAAGAAATCCTATCCCCGCAGAGATAGCATCGTGTGGCGATCTTATCTTAACCTCTTTTTTCTCAATAAATATTTTACCCCTATCAATTGGATCAGCCCCAACGATTGCCCTGACCAGCTCGGTTCTGCCTGCTCCAACCAACCCCGCAATGCCTAATATTTCACCTTTTTTGACTGTAAAGTTAATATCGTTGAGGTCTCCTCTCCGACTGAGTCCCTCCACCCGTAGACATTCCTCTCCAATTTTCACATCCTCTTTCTTATAGAGTGTTTCGTCTACTTCCCTTCCAACCATCATTCGAATAAGAGAAAGAATATCTACATCAGAAATCTCGTTTGTACTTATCTTTTGACCATCGCGTAAGACTGTTACACGATCTCCAATTTCAGTAATTTCTTCTAACCGATGAGAAATATAGATAACTGATATGCCTGTTTTTTTCAACTGGGAAATAAGAGAAAAAAGTTCATCAATCTCCGCCTTAGTTAAGGCAGCTGTTGGTTCATCCATAATCATAATCTTTGAATCGGCGGAGAGAGCTTTTGCGATTTCCACCATTCGACGTTGGGCAATTCCCAATTTCGTTATTTGTGTCGTTGGCAAAAAACACAGATGTAATTTCTTTAATATTTTTTCGGCCCAATCATATTGCTTTGACTTATTTAACCACCCGGATGGAAAGAGTGGCTCTCTACCCAGGTAAATGTTTTCAGCAACGTTAAGATGAGGTACCAGGCTGGTTTCCTGGTAAATCATACTGATACCACGATCGAGTGCTTCACGTGGGTTCTTGACATGAAGCTCTTCTCCCATAAAGAAGATCTGCCCTTCATCTTTAGAATAAGCACCGGTTAAAATCTTCATCAGCGTAGACTTACCTGCTCCGTTCTCACCAACAAGAACATGTACCTCACCCCTTTTCACATTTAAGTTCACCCTGTCTAATGCGACTACGCCTGGAAATCGTTTAGTAATATTGCGCATCTCTAACAACAATGTTTCATCAGTCATATTAATATTTCTTATCTTTCTCCTCTATTCTATACGAGTTGAGAAAACACCTTTTGACATTACGGAGGCGTAATCTCTCCCCTCGGGTCCCATAAGTCTTCCCAGTTCTGGTTCGGTTTCCATAAAAATACCTGTCCTTTGATCAGACGGCAATTTTTATCGATAGCCGCAACAGAATTCATTTCATCCTGCGTCAGCGGATCAGATACCGCAGCTTTCAGGTTTGCCAGGTATTCGTTGCGGTTTACCGAAAAAGGAATCGGAACCTGTCCGCGCTGAATTGCCCACTTCACGCACACAACCGCCGGGTGAACGTTCAACCGTTTTGCAATTTTTACTATCACTGGATCTTCAATATCAACGGTGTCTTCCGTTGTCCTGTCACGCCCCGGACGAAGCGGCGAGCCGATTGGACTGGACCCGATCGGTACAATTTCGTTATCGATCAGGAACTTGAAAAGCTCCGGCTGCTGGAAGTGCGGGTGCAGTTCCATTTCATTGCATACTGGCTTTATTTCCGCGTCCTGCAGGAGCAGCTTCAGTTTAGGGATAGTCATATTCGACGTTCCGATGTGTTTCACCAGACCCATTCCCACGAGCTTTTCCAGCTGTCCCCACGTCTTCATATAGTTTTCGTGGATATAGGGCTTTGCATTGGGATCACGCGAAGCGACATCGACACCTTTAGCGTGAAAATTCGGGAATGGCCAATGTATCAGGTAGAGGTCAAGATAGTCCAACTGCAGGTCCTTGAGCGATTGTTTACATGACGGGATTACATCCTTCTCCCTGTGCTTATCGTTCCAGAGCTTTGAGGTAATCCACAACTCCTCTCTCTTTAGACCATTTCTCCTCACTTCCCTTAGCACAGTACCGATGTTTGCCTCATTACCATAGACGGAAGCGCAGTCGATATGTCGGTATCCTACCGATATGGCCCCCTTTACCGCTTCGGCGACTACTTCACCACTGAAGCGGTCACTACCGAAAGTCCCCAAGCCGATGCACGGAAGTTTTGCGCCGTTTTCAAGAACCTTCTTGGAGACTTTATCCGGACCGACGCCGTCGGGGTCGCCGGTAAAAATCCGCTTTTTCCGAGTTACAGCCATTTGCAGACCGCCGTGGATGATTTACTACTGTAATTCATTTAATTTCCTCGTCGAACACCACTGCTACTTTGCCGCACTTGCCCTCATTCATAAGCGCATAGGCTTCGGAGACCCTATCGAGTGTAAAACGATGGGTTACCAGCTCTTCCGGATGAATACCCCAGCGGACGAGACGCTCGACCAGTTCCTCCATGAGCCAGATGCTTGTTACCCACGAGCCGTAAACGGTCTTCTGCTCATGGATAATGTCAGGGCTTGGGTTAAACTCAACGGTACCGCCTTCGCCAACCATTGCAATCTTTCCCCATTTACGGGTCGCCCTTATGGAAAGCTGTCGCCCCTGAGTGTCGCCCGAACAGTCGATAGCGCGTTCGACTCCGTTACCATGAGTTATCGCAAGGAGCTTTTTAAGCGTATCTGCACCCGAAACAAATACGTGGTCAGCAAGTTTTTTGTCCTCTGCTATCCTGCATCGTTCCGGAGTCACGTCGACACCGATGAGCTTCTGCGCACCCATGGCTTTTGCAACCACAAGTGCGGCCAACCCTACCGGGCCGAGGCCAACAACGAGGACGTCGTCATTACCGCAAATCCCTATTTTTTGCAGCGCTTCGTATACGGTTCCAAAACCGCATGCTACCTGCGCACCGTCAGTGTAGGTCAGTTCATCGGGCAGGTGGACACAATCCCTTTCTTCGGCAAGAAGATAGGGCGCCATACCTCCGTCGCGTTGCCACCCATATGCAGCCCGGAGCGGGCTTGTACAGCTTATCATATAGCCCCTGCGGCAATCGTTGCAGAGACCGCAACCCGAGATATGGTACACTACAACCCTGTCACCTTCCTTGAACCTCCTCATTCCGGGCCCGCATTTCACGACCTGACCCGCAGGCTCATGTCCCGCGATCTTGTTCTGGTATCCTTCCGGGCCTTTGCCGAGATGTTCGCGGTAGATTGCCCGGATATCACTTCCGCATATCGTTGAGGATTTCATTTTTATGAGTACCTGACCATGGCCTGGCGTTGGGATTTTAACCTCCCTCAGTTCAACCGTACTATTCCCCGGGAGATAGGCCGCTTTCATCTTTTTTCCCATAGAATCGCCCCCTTCCATTCACGGAATATTTTTTGAAATTCGAACCAATATAGTACACTATCATAAAATAGCTGCATCTCTAATTTCTTATTCATTGTGAAAGATTATAACAAAAACTTTTAAAGAAGTCAAGAGTATAGCTATCTTGCCTTACACCCCAATTCTCCCCTTGAATATTTAGGTAAAATCTGCATAATTATTGGTAGGTAAAAAATGAAGTGTCCCATTTGCAAAGAAACCGATTTGACTCCGGTAATGACCAGAAACGGAGTGCTGGTTGATTATTGTCCAAGATGTGAGGGCGTGTGGCTGGATAGGGGAGAGATTTATTATTTTACAAAATCTCCGAAATACCTGCGCTGGAGAATCAAAGAAGGTTTAAAAAAATCCAAATTATCTAGAAAATTAAACCCTCACACCCGTACTCCTCTTACCGAACTTCCTCTTCGGGGTGAGAAACTTTTTATATATTACTGTCTTAAAACCGGCGGAATCTGGATCGATAAGGAAGAATTGGAGAAAATGCTGGGGGTTAAAGACTTTTTCTTGCGAATCGAAATTGATAAAAACACTTATCCGACAGAGCCGACTCCACATAAAACAGCAGAGGTTCATTTGCCTAATCTAGCACTCACTTCCGGTGTTACTCTTTTTCTCCTTTACGGATTGCTCTCCCTTGTTTTGATAACTCTTGTGAACCTGGGTTATCTCACATCTAATTTAGCTTTAATTCTGGGTATAAGTATTGTATAAACAGGGTCATATAAACAGGGTCAGACATTGAAATGTGAAATGAATTACAATAGCTATCGCTATAGTTAAATCGTTAAATTGGAAAATAGTGTTACGAATCCTTCGGATTAGTTAAATGGTTGAGTAGTAAAATCGTTAAATAGTTAAAAAAGACAAAAAACTCTTCGTGCCTTAGTGGCTTCGCGGCTAAATTCATCCTTGACAAAAGGAATAATTTTATTAAATTGTAATACAGGAGGAAAAAAATGAGAGAAGTTATTTCAGTTAGTTTAACTAAAGATTTAAAGAAAAAATTAGAAGAATTTTCCAGGAGTTTACAGAACAGTAAAAGCGAAATCGTAAAGCAGGCTTTGCGCCAATTTTTCGCGAAAGAGGAATTCAAAAATTTAAGAGGAAAAATGATCCCCGAAGCGAAAAAAAGAGGTATATATACCGATGAGGATGTATTCGAAAAAATCTCATGAGGTTATTCTTTGATACAAACGTTCTCATTGCCGCTTTTATTTCTCACGGTATCTGCGCGGAACTCTTTGAACATTGTTTAACAAGACATACAATCCTAACTACCGAATGGGTATTAGGCGAATATCATAGAAGTTTAAGAAAGAAGCTAAACTTCGACAAGCACTTAACGAAAGAATCCCTATCATTTCTCAAAACAAATTTAACAGTTGTAAAAGCCCAAACCTTAAAAAAACGAGTTTGCCGTGACGCGGACGACGATAACGTAATAGCAGGCGCATTAAGCGGAAAGGCTAATTGCCTTATCACAGGCGATAAAGATCTACTTATTCTAAAGAAATTCAAAAATATACCAATAATACCCCCGAAGGATTTCTGGAAATTCGAATCCAGATCTACTAACAAATAAAGTATAATAAATTCACTCTTTTGCCCCATTCAAAATTTTAATCGTTATTTTTTTTATACATGGATTCTTCGAATCGGTAAAAGCTGACCGCTGACCGACGACGGATGACAGCAGAAAAAAGCAACAAAAAAATCAGTGAAGATCCGTGTGAAATTTAGTTTATTGAGTTTGTAGAGTTCATTGGGTTTGTTGTGTTGGGTTTTAAACAACAAAATATTTTTTTGTTCTCTGTGTGTTCTTATCTCTCTGTATTCTCTGTGGTAATTATTTAGGATTTCGGATTTAGGGGTTGGGATTTTGTAAAAACAAATAAAATTTTTTCTTTATTCGTGTTATTCGTGTAATTCGTTGTTCCTCTCAGTTTTGGTGTGTGGTGGGGTGATCTTGTGTTAATCTGCCTGCCCTGTAGGGAGGAACGACTGTACCAGGGTGAAATCTCGTGGTTAAAACTGGGGTTGGGTGGTGAGATTTAATCCTCTTGACTATTTTAACCATTCTTATAAATTAAAACCGATATGCGCTTAAAGGAAATTAGATTATCAGGATTCAAATCCTTCCCAAAGAAAACCTCATTTGATTTAAAAGAAGGCATCACCTCATTTGTCGGTCCTAACGGCTGCGGAAAGAGCAACATAATAGATGCTATAAAATGGACCCTCGGAGAGATGAGTGCTAAATCTCTGCGAGCGGAAGGAATGGAAGACCTTATCTTTACAGGCACAGAAACACGTCCGCCTGTAGGAATGGCAGAGGTTGTCCTGATATTCGAAAACAACGGCGGCATACCGACAGATTACGATGAAGTAGAAATAAAAAGACGATTTTTTCGTTCGGGAGAGGGTGAATTCCTCATCAACAATACTCCCTGCCGTCTTCGCGACATCCAGGACCTGTTCGCGAATACCGGGTTGAAATCAGCTATCTTAAACCAGGGATTGGTCGAAGATTTCCTTATCTCGGATTCACAGCTTAGAAGAGAAATTTTTGAATCAATCTCAGGCATAAAAAGATACCGGGGAGACAGAAAAGAAGCGCAAAACAAACTAAACTCCGTATCCAACTCTCTTGAAAAAATGGAAATCATCCTGAACGAAAAGAGAAGTATTGCCCGTTCCCTTAAGAATGAAGCAAACAGAGCAAAAAGATATCAAACATTCAAAGAAGAACTAAAAGTAAAATCAATTATTGTAGCCAAACACCGTTTATTTGAAATAGAAAACACATTAAAAGAAAGAGAAAACAAAATTAGCGAACAAAGTAAAAAAATCAATGAGACCCAAAGAACAGTAAGCAAATGGGAAAGCGAAATAAAAATAGGCGAAGAAGAACTGAAAGAAAAAAGAGAAGAATACAGAGAAAGAGGAAATGAAATACAAGATATCCAGGAAAACACATCGAACTCAAGAGAAAAGAAAGCGGGAAATATTGGTGAACTAAAACATATAGACAACTTCACCAAGGACCTACCGAAAGACATCCCTTCCATCATAGAAGAATTACAGCAAGAAATGGATGATATCGAAGGGACAGAAGAAAAGTTAAACACCCAAATACACACCCATAAAGAAAAAATAGAAAAAATCGAAAAAGAATATTCGGACATCACCTCTGCAATCGAAACATTGAAAGAAAAAGATCTTTCTCTCACCGTAAAAAAAGAAGAGCAGAACCAACGCATGCTTTCCCTTAAAGAAAACCAAGAAGAATATAAAAAAGAAATCGAGAAAGAAAACATAAAAACAAAAGAACTCAATTCAACTATAGGAGAAATAGAGAAAAAATTAAAAGAAAATACAAAAATAATCAACGACCTGAATAAATCAATTGAAAAATCCGAAAATGAGAAGGCTGCAATTCTCAGAAAACTAACTTCAGTATCGTCCGAAAACGAAAAGACAAAAAAAGAAATCGAGTTTTACAAGAACAGAGATATCGAAATATCAAACGAGATGAAGAAGATCAATGAAAAATTTGGCTTACCCTCTCTTTCGGACGATTTAGAAGTCAAAAAAGGTTACGAAGCCGCGATAGAAGCCATATTCGGAGAAAGAGTAAAAAGTTCGGTCGGAAAATCCAATGAAATACAAGAAGTATTGAATTTTATTAAAAAAGAATCCTTAAAAGGCGGAACATTTGCAATAAAGGACAAAGGAGAATCCAGTGATAAAGATAGTGGTCTCGCGGTGGTCGTATCAGGAAAATTCGCTCATCTCCTCAAAAGAGAACTCTCCCAATATACCTTTGCGGAAACACTCGAAGAAGCAATAAAAAACGTAAAAGAGAAAGGCGGATTCTGGGTTACAAGAAACGGAGATATACTGATGGACAATTTCATCATACTCTCAAAAAATAAAGAAGGCGTATTAATTCGAAAAGCAAAAGAAAAAGAACTTACCCTTAAGGAAAAAGAATACGAAATACAAATCAAAAAGCTCGAAGAAAAAAGAAATGGAATTATAAACGTTCTCAATCAACTTGAAATCAAACTGCAAAAGGAAAACAGCGAAAGAGAAAAAATTACAGCAACAAAAGCCAAATTTGAATTTGAAATCAGCCGGGTAGAACTTAAATTAGAATCGATTAATGATAATATAAATAACGCAAAAAAGGAAATTCAAAATATAGAGAAAACAATCGCGGAAGAAGATAAAGAAAAGGAAAATGTAAAAAAGACACTTTCTCTTGACTATAAAAACCAGGCAGAAATAAAAAATAAAAAAGAAGAAGCAGAAAAAGAACTTACAAAAGTAGAAAAAAAGAAAGAAAAGATAACGAACAGGGAAAGCGAAACCAGAGAAGAAATAGGTAAACTAAAAGAAGGTTTAAGACTAACACAGAGAAAAGCTATCCTTGAAAAAGAAATTAAGGAATTGAACGTCACCATTAAGAAGGAAACAGAAAAGTTTGAGGAATTAAAGGAAAAGAATTCAGCCTTAAATGACAAAATACAAAAAACAGAAGAAATACTTGACGAGAAAAAATCGAAATACACATCAATGCAGGAACAGAAAAACAAACTGGAAAAAGAAATAACCGAGTTAAAAATGGCATTCTCGGAAGAAAAATATAAAAAAGATAGTCTTCAAGGCGGTATATACAAAGAATTCGGAGTAGAAATAAACGGAGAAGAAGTAGAAATAGAAGAAAACATTTTCGAGCATATAGAAAAAATAAAAAGTAAGATAGAAGCTCTATATCCTATAAACCCGCTCGCGTTAACTCAATACGAAGAAAGACAGGCAGAACTGGATAAAATCGAAGCGGAACGCTCCGACTTAACCTCATCCAAAAAGGACATAGAAGAAACCATCGAAGAAATTGATACAAAAGCGACAAGAGAATTCAAAGAAACAATTTTAAGCATCAAAGAAGATTTTAAATCCATTTACAACAAACTCTCACCCGGAGGAAAAGCCGATATAAGACTACCGAGTACAAACATCCTTGAATCCGATATAGAAGTTCTGGTTAGACCAAAAGGAAAAAGACTTAAGAGTATGGAATTATTTTCTACCGGAGAAAAAACTCTTGCCGCTATTGCGCTTCTTCTCGCGATTATGCGAAAGAGGCAGTCCCCCATTTACATTATGGACGAAATCGATGCTCCTCTTGATGAAAACAATATCGAAAGATTCAACGATATTCTTCGGGAATTCTCGGAAAATTCTCAGATACTAATAGTAACCCACAATAGAGCAACTATGGAACGATCGGATTATATTTATGGAATAACTATGGAAGAAGTCGGTATATCAACTGCCTTATCAATAGATGTGGATAATATTTAATCGTATTACAAAAAGGATGGCGTTGTTATGAGACAATTATTAAGACAGAATAAAACTTTAATAATTTTTTTTATAGTTTTATTTATTCCAGGATGCAATCTTTCAGAAGGAAACGGTCAAGAAAATACAAGAACCATAGAAGTAGGAAACCAAACAATACAAGTAGAAATCGCGGACACACCCCAGGAACGGGAACTCGGATTGTCTTATAGAGATACACTCACACAAGATCATGGGCTGTTATTTGTTTTTCCAAACGAAAGCAGAAGAGTCTTCTGGATGAGAGGCTGCAATTTCGACATTGATCTCGCATATATAGAATCAAACGGAACAATCTCGGAAATAATAACAATGAAAAAAGAGCCTCTCGACACTCCTCTTTACTCTTTAAAAGAATATCCCTCAAAATCAACAAAGATAAGATATACCCTGGAGATGATAGGGGGATGGTTCGAAAAACACGATGTAAACGCCGGGACAAGGATTAATCTCGGTCAATTTTAAGATAGCCACGAAGACACCCCGATACGGTCATTCTTCCCTACGGGGCAGGCAAAGGCACACCACCCCAAAACTATAATTAACCACAGATTTACACTGGATCACCCAACCACTTCCCCTTATTTTTTTGTTTCGATTTCTCAAATCTAACTATTCACAATTTAGTTATTTTTTGAGTTATGACATTGGACTTTGGACTAAGAAATAAATCTTGTGATAATCTTTGCAATCTTGTGTTTTCAACGCCCTCGTGGCCACCTGAGATGCAATAAAAAAATTATTACCTTACTTCCTTCGTCATTGGATTTATGAATAAAACTTCACCATCGGATAGGATAGCGGCGACAAAACAAACTCTGGCTGTCCCACGAGAGGTATTAGAAGAAGCCCATCTTGCTATTGTTTTCTTTTCGTCACAAAGAAAAAGAGAAAACCCACCCTCAAAATAAGCGATCTCTTGTATAAAAGGCAGGATTTTTTCTTTTTCGTCTTGCCTCGCAATATCTTCTTCGATCAATTTTCTTCCTTCTTCAATGTCGACAAAGGGATATTTATCCCATTCGAGATTGTCTCTTGGAGGCCAATCCACCGCTCCATATGCCCAAAAATGCGCTACTGCTACTACCTTATTTTTAAACAAAAGAGGAACGTCTACTGCGTCCCACGGTTCTCCTTTTTTGGAATGAACTAAAACCGGTTCTCCGATCTTTCCGTATTTTTCTATCTCATCCAGATAGAATGTATCTATATATGATATCTGAGTTAAGATCCCTCTGCCTTCTGGAGTATCCATAGGAACGTAAGGACTAGCTCCGCCCGTTAACAGCATCTCTCTTCCCGCTTCATCTTTTTTAATTCTATAGGGACGTCTTTCAAGGAAGTTCTTCTTCGCGATTTTCATAAACTTTTCTTTCATTTCAGGTTGTAGATGCAGGTCATATTTTGGAAGTTTGAGCATGTTTTTTAATGGTTTTAACTCCAGATACAAACTATCGTTAACTTTACCGTTCTTCCTCATCTCAATCTTCTTAAACCTCTTTTTCAAGTTATCTTTTAAATACGGTACGTAGAAATCCTCGATTCGCATAACTCTTTCGGTGGAATCCGCATTATAATCCCATCTCATCCATTTCGGTCCATCTCGATATGTAAGCTCTCCTTTATGTCCTTCAGCATATTTGGTTAGAGAGAAAGGAGTATAAAATGGTTCCCCGGTTATGGGATCTATTAGAGGTTCATATTTAAAATTCTCTAAGGGTACACCCAGAGGGATTCCTTCATACTTTACCTGTTTAACATCACCGATGACCGAAAAACCGAAGAAAAATATTAAAATTAATATATATCTCATTTACAACCTCCTATAACACTCAAACTTACATTGTTTCTAACTGAAATATCTATATTTTAAAACCAGCCGAGGTAAAAGCATTTTGTTTCATTTTAATTCTTCCTCCCTGGTCCAGCCCGATAACCTTACCACATTTCTTACATTTATACTCATTAATTTCTTTAATACTAAAATCTTCTTCAATCCTATCTTTATAACAGTAAAGGACTTTTCCTTTACCAAATTTCTTATACTTAAAAATTTTAGTTTTACATCCTGAGCATTTAATAGTCAACATAAATACCTTCTCTTTTAACAATATGAACAATTATAACAAAAGTCAAGAATTTTAGTTTTTTTTGTAAAAATTTGAAATACAAAGAACCTAAAGATTTAATTCTACTTTATATAAGATTTCTCTATCTTTTTCGGTGTTGTGGGAAGTTTTTAAAAAACAAAATTAAAAAGGTTGGGTGTTGAGTGGTTTTATGTCCTTTGTGGTCTTTGTGGTTCAGAAATTGAGTCAAGGAAACTCAGATTCCCAACTTGACAGATAAAGAGAAAGTTATAAAATAAGAACAACCTAAGGAGGTTATAATGTTTTTACTGGCTGTTTTCGTAGGAGCAATTGCCATGGCGGTTCTCAGTAATATCCCGGTAATAGGAACGATTCTTGCCGGATTCCTGGCGGGTATTATCGCCAAAGATCCCGGTAAAGGTGCTTTAGCCGGATTTTTGAGCGGAACAATAGTCGGAGTTCTTGCTACTGTAATTTTTACAGGTATCGGCGGTGTATGGGGAGGACTACTGGGAGGACCTCCTGGCGCAGTTCTTGGTATGATTTTAGGCGCCGTATCGGGTGGTACTATAATTATAGCTTCGCTTTACTTCGGAATACTTGGTCTAATAGGCGGTGCGATCGGCGGAGCTCTAAAAAAGAAATAAAATTCTATCTCTTTTTAATCCTCAATTAGAAGCGAACTTACTTTATCCACAATACTATTAGCTAATCCAGTTATATCGGTAACCTTCGAAGCAGAAGTAAGAATATCAACCTTGCAATCCTCCGGTTTCCATTTTCCGCTTCCTGAAGTAATTAAAAGCATGACTTCATCAGGATTTTCTATTCTACCGAGATATTCTTTAACCGGTTCCGGAACCCTATACCCTTCCGTAGTATGAATAATAATCTGGGCATCCCAATCTTCCTGATCGATTTCATTTAATCCGGAAATATCTATCACACTAATATATACGTCCTCTCCTTTTAACCTGGAAGTAAGAGTATCTATCATAAGATTCTTATATTTGCTTCCTTGAGAAGCAATTAGAATCTTCTTGTTCATACCGGCAGCACCTACCTCAAAAGAATCCGCAACACCCTGACGATGGATCAGCAAATAAACCCCGGATGTAATTACGGCTAAAATAATCAGAGAACCAAGTACGATTAAAACTTTTTTCAACACTTTCGTTTTGCCTCCTTTTTTCCTTTCTTTAAAGTTTATACAAAAATTCATTGTATACTAACCTGACATTGTGATTTTATCGTATTTTATTTTGATGTCAACCCCTACCCCATCAGCAACAACTCCACACACGTTAGGCAGTTAGGAGGTTAGGTCGTTAGGTGGTTAAAACAAACTAACGATCTAACGAACCAACGATCCAACCACGAAAATACCTTGACTAATAATCGAATAACAGTACAATAATATTATCTTTTTAAATCGAGTTAAAAAACAAAAAGGAGGTTTTAATGAACAAAAAATTAATTGTTGTCATTGTATTTTTATTCACTTTTTTAATAACGGCAAACTTATACGCGCAATCAAGAAATCTCAGGGCAGGTGAATTTTTGATAGACACGAATGTCGTATACGTTCCGGCCGCGGGTGAACAAGCTAGACCTTGTATTGCCACTGATGATACTACCGCGTTTATTGTCTGGTACGATAGGCGTGCCGGCACTACATACGATATTTACGGTAGTCGAATCGACTCTGATGGCAATCTTCTCGATCCCGCCGGTATATTAATTGCACACTGCGGCAACGATGATCCTTACCCAGATGTCGCTTTCGACGGCACAAATTACCTTGTCGTATGGCATTATACGGAAACTAGCGGACCATATGATATTTATGGCGCAAGAGTTTCTAAACAAGGAATTCTTCTTGATACTGAGCCATTTATAATAAGTGATGCAACAAGCCATCAACAAAGTCCGGCAGTTGCATTTGATGGAACTAATTATCTTGTGGTATGGTTTGACAGCAGAGGGGAGACGTATGATATCTATGGCACCAGAGTTGCTCAAGATGGTACTGTACTCAATTCCTCGGGAATTGCCATCTCGACAGCCGCCGAGAAACAATATTTTCCCGATGTATCTTTCGATGGTACAAATTATATGGTAGTATGGCAGGACCAGCGTAATGGCACATTCGATATATATGCTTCACGTGTAGCCCAAAACGGCGTTGTACTCGACCCCGCGGGTATTCAAATTTCGGGAGCTGCCGATGAGCAACGCTACCCTTCCATTGACTTCGACGGTACAAATTATTTTATTGCCTGGTATGATAACCGTACGGGCTCCGACTATGATATTTACGGTACACTCCTCAATACAAGTGGAACGGTTCTTAATCCTACAGGAATCGCAATATCAACCGCCACAGATGCTCAGCAAATGCCCTCCGTAAGCTTTGACGGTACGAATTATCTCGTAGCCTGGTATGACCATCGAGATGGTTCTAATTACGACATATTCGGAGCCAGAGTAAATCATTCAGGAGTTGTTCAGGACCCATCGGGTATCCATATCTCCAATATAGATGCACAACAAATATCACCTGCAGTAATATCTTACAGCGGTCAATGGCTGGTGGTATGGAGCGATAGCCGAAATGGGAGCTATAACGATATTTACGGTTCCCGTATAAGCGCGTCGGGTACGGTAACGGACGAGGATGGAATTCTAATTTCAGCTTCGGCTCAAATGCAGGGTAAACCTGCGGTCTCATTCGATGGTACGAATTATCTTGTAGTCTGGCAGGAAGACAGAGGCGGCGGACCACCCTTCGACATCTACGGAATGCGTATAGATCCCTCCGGAAACGAACTTGACGCGGACGCGATTCCGATTTCCACGGTTTCCGGAAGTCAGGAATATCCTGCTGTTGCTTTCGATAACGACTCGATCTATCTGGTTGTATGGCAGGATAACCGAAGCGGTTCAGGATACGATATTTACGGCGCTCGAGTTACCACCTCCGGAAATGTTCTGGATCCGCCCGGAATTGCCATTTCCACCGCGACAAGCAACCAAGAATTACCATCCGTTGCCTTTGATGGTACAAATTTCCTTGCTGTATGGGCAGACGAATGCGGTGGTGTAAGTATAGATGATATTTACGGTACACTCGTGGAGCCAGATGGTAACGTTATAAGTCCCTCTGGAAATGTAATAGCCGATGACGCCAACTGGCAAAGAAATCCGTCGGTCGCTTTTGACGGAACGAATTATCTTGTAGTTTGGGATGATTACGGTTCAGGTACCTGGGATGAGGATATATACGGTGTAAGAGTTAACCAGTCCGGATATCCCGTCGACGCGAGCAGTATTGCGATTTCAACAGCCGCCGAAGGACAGTATCGTCCGGTAGTCGCATTCGATGGAACAAATTATATGGTAGTATGGTTCGATAGACGAATCAGCAACGCGTCCGATATATACGGGACAAGGGTTAACCAATCCGGCACCATTCTCGATGCTTCCGGAATTCCTATCATCGCATTTTCAGGTACACAGCAATATCCCTTTATTGTCTTTGACGGTACGAATTACCTCGTGGGCTGTGAAAATTATCAAGATGAATCACCCGGAAATATTCTCGGAGCAACAGTAAATACAGCCGGTTCGCCATCCGGAATATTCACCATTTCAGATTTCAGCATAGATCAATATATATCAAACCCTGCTGCCGCAAGCGGACAAGACGAGCAAGTACTAATTGTTTTCCCCGATTGGGCAGATAATATAAACGGCAATCCCGCGAATGCCATGCGCATCTGGGGTAATCTCTATCCAGCCGCGGGTATTGAAGAAAATGATGATATCAGGTCCGAAAACGGTAAATTTGACCTGAAGGTATCCCCCAATATAACTAAAGGAATCTGCAATATTACATTCACACAATCAACAGAAGCACCCGTTAAGCTTAAACTTTTCAACGCGGCAGGAAGACTATTGCATGAAAGTACGGTTGGAAGCAGCGCAGGTTTCTATGATTTGAACCTAGACATGAGTGATTTACCGAATGGCGCATATTTTATAAGTGTGTCATCAGACAATCGTAAAGAAACAAAAAAAACAGTATTGTTGAAATAAATATTGATACTATAGAATAAAAAAGGCGGGTTTACCCGCCTTTTTTATTCTGCTTTTAATTTTCTTTTTTTACTATTTAACTGATCCGCAGGATATCTACTTCAAGTTACTTGCTATATGGTACTCTGCTCTGAATTTTCCGAATCTTTTATTTATTATTTTCATTTTAACCTCCGTTTATTTATCAAGTTAGACGTGAAGGATGGTTATTTGTTTCAATATTTTACAAATAGCCACAAAGACACAAAGACACAAAGAAAAAAAATAATTTTACCACAGAGTACACAGAGAGCACAGAGAGCGCAAAGCCACACCACACAACCCTGATATTAACCACGAAATACACAAAAGACACTAAACCCCACCACACCCCAACAAAAAACTAATTATCACACGGAGCCACAGAGACACGGAGCCACACCACACCCCTTTTTATTTTGTTTTTTTAAGACCCATCTCACAACACCAAATTTTTATTGTTTTTTTTATTACAACCCAACAAACCCAATGAACTCTATGAACTCAATAAACTCAATTTTACACAAATAGCACAAATGAATGGGACGCAGATTAAAAAGGATTTAAAAGGATTTTTTAATTGTTGTTTTTCCTAAATCCCAAATCCTATATCCTAAGCTGACTCATGACTCCGGACACATAAAAACTCTTGACTAATAATCGAATAACAGTACAATAATATTATCTTTTTAAATCGAGTTAAAAAACACAAAAGGAGGTTTTAATGGGCAAAAAATTAATTGTTGTCAGTGTGTTTTTATACACTTTTTTCATAACGGCAAACTTATACGCGCAATCAAGAAATCTTAGAGCAGGGGAATTTTTGATCAATACGAACGTTGTATATGTTCCGGCTGCGGGTGAACAAGCTGGACCTCATATTGCCACTGATGATACTACTGCATTTATTGTCTGGTATGATAGACGAAACGGCACTACATACGATATTTACGGTAGTCGAATCGACTCTGATGGCAATCTTCTCGATCCCGCCGGTATATTAATTGCACACTGCGGCAGCGATGATCCTTACCCGGATGTCGCTTTCGACGGCACAAATTACCTTGTCGTATGGCATTATACGGAGACAACCGGACCATATGATATTTATGGCGCTAGAGTTTCTAAACAAGGAAACCTTCTTGATGCTGAGCCATTTATAATAAGTGATGCAACAAGCCATCAACAAAGTCCGGCAGTTGCATTTGATGGAACTAATTATCTTGTGGTCTGGTACGACAGCAGAAGTGGTTCATGCGATATATACGGTACGAGAGTTGCTCCAAACGGTAATGTACTAAATCCTGCAGGAATTGCCATCTCGACTGCCTCCAATTATCAATATTCCCCAGACGTATCTTTTGACGGCACAAACTACATGGTAGTATGGCAGGACCAGCGTAATGACACATTCGATATATATGCTTCACGTGTAGCCCAAAACGGCGTTGTACTCGACCCTGCGGGTATTCAAATTTCGGGAGCTGCCGATGAGCAACACTACCCTTCCATTGACTTCGACGGTACAAATTATTTTATTGCCTGGGACGACACACGTAACAGCTCCGCACACGATATTTACGGTACACGAGTAGATACAAGTGGAACGGTTCTTAATCCTACAGGAATCGCAATATCAACCGCAGCAAATGATCAGTCCATGCCTTCCGTAAGTTTTGACGGCACAAACTATCTCGTGGCGTGGTATGACCATCGAGACGGCTCAAATTACGACATATACGGCGCCAGGGTAAATCAATCAGGAGTAGTACAGGAACCATCTGGTATTCCTATTTCGAATATTGATGTAACACAAGTAACACCTGCAGTAATCTCCTACAACGGTCAATGGCTGGTAGCATGGAGAGATAGCCGAAATGGGAGCTATAACGATATTTACGGTTCCCGTATAAGCGCGTCAGGTACCATAATAGACGGGGACGGAATTCTGATAGCGACTTCAGCTCAAGCGCAGTCCAAACCTGCGGTCTCATTCGATGGTACGAATTATCTTGTAGTCTGGCAGGAAGACAGAGGCGGCGGACCACCCTTCGACATCTACGGAATGCGTATAGATCCCTCCGGAAACGAACTTGACGCGGACGCAATTCCGATTTCCACGGTTTCCGGAAGTCAGGAATATCCTGCTGTTGCTTTCGATAACGACTCGATCTATCTGGTTGTATGGCAGGATAACCGAAGCGGTTCAGGACACGATATTTATGGTGCACGTGTTAGTACATCCGGAAATGTTCTCGATCCGCCAGGAATCGCCATTTCCACCGCGACAGGCAGGCAGCGATTTCCTTCCGTTGCTTTTGACGGCACGAACTTTCTCGTTGTCTGGGCGGATGAACGCGGTGGATCAAGCGTTGACGATATTTACGGCACACTTGTCCAGCGAAACGGTAATGTCGTTAGCCCTTCCGGAATCGCAATAGCTGATGATGCCAACTGGCAGAGAAATCCCTCGGTAGCCTTTGACGGAACGAATTATCTTGTAGTATGGGGAGATTACGGTTCAGGTACCTGGGATGAGGATATATACGGTGTAAGAGTAAACCAATCCGGATACCCCGTCGACGCAAGCAGCATTCCGATTTCAACAGCCGTAAACGGACAGTGGTTTCCTGTAGTCGCATTCGACGGTACAAACTACCTTGTAGCATGGTTTGACAAACGAAACAGCAATGCGTCCGATATATACGGCACGAGGGTCAGTCAGGCTGGAACTATTTTCGATGCTTCCGGAATTCCTATTATCACATATTCAGGTACACAGGAATACCCCTTTATTGTTTTTGACGGTACAAATTATCTTGTGGGATGTGAAAATTATCAAGATGAATCACCCGGGAATATTCTCGGAGCAACAGTGAATACATCCGGTACGGTATCACTCATATCCACCCTTTCACCTTTCAGCATAGATCAATATCAACCAAATCCTGCAGCCGCAAGAGGCCCGGATGAGCAAGTACTAATTGCTTTCCCCGATTGGGCAGATAATATAAACGGCAATCCCGCGAATGCGTTGCGCATCTGGGGTAATCTCTATCCAGCCGCGGGTATTGAAGAAAATGATGATATTACGGCAGAAAATGGTAAATTCGACCTGAAGGTATCCCCCAATATAACTAAAGGAATCTGCAATATTACATTCACACAATCAACAGAAGCACCCGTTAAGCTTAAACTTTTCAACGCGGCAGGAAGACTATTGCATGAAAGTACGGTCGGAATCAGCGCGGGTTCTTATGATTTGAACCTCGACATGAGTGACTTTCCGAATGGGGCATATTTTATAAATATATCATCAAACAACCTCAAAGAAACCCAAAAGACAGTATTGTTGAAATAAATACTGTTATAATGTAAATAAAAAAAGGCGGGGAAACCCGCCTTTTTTATTTATCTCTCTCTATTTTTTACTATTTAACTATTTTACTATTTCACAATTTAACTTTTCCGTAAGATCTCTACTTTAACTCGCTCGCTATCTCGTACTCTGCTCTGAATTGTCCGAATCTTTTATTTGCTAATTTCATTTTAACCTCCGTTTATTTATCAAGTTAGACGTGAAGGATGGTTATTTGTTTCAATATTTTATAAATAGCCACAAAGGCACTAAGACACAAAGAAAAAAAATAATTTTACCACAGAGTACACAGAGAGCACAGAGCCACACCACACATCATTTTTTATGTGTTTATTTAAAAACCCCAACCCTCAAAAACAAATAATTAGCCACGGATTAACACGGATAAACACTGATTTGCATTACCACATCCCAATTTTTATTTGTTTTAAGCCAATAGCCAACAGCGAAAAGCTAAAATCTTAGTTTAGCAACAACAATTGACAACAAATTTATAATTCTTATAATCTAATATGTCACAGACATACGGAAAAATTTTCGCAAGTGTTTACGATAAGAAATGGTCCGAATTTACTAAAAAAATCGGACCATTAATTCTGGACTTTTATTCAAATAAACCTATTAGTAAGAAAAACAATAATATACTTGATTTATGCTGCGGAACGGGACAATTAGCTTCACTTTTCTTGCAAAACGGATATAGCCTAACCGGTATAGACATTTCCGAAGACATGCTATACTACGCTAAAGAAAATAACAAAGAATTTATTAAAAAATCAAAAGCCGAATTTATCCAAGGTAATGCAACTAATTTTTCTTTAAAAGAAAAATACGGTCTTGTTGTTTCAACTTACGATTCAATCAATCATCTTGAAGATGAAAAGAGTTTAAAGAACTGCTTTAATTCAGTTTATAAAGTAATGGAAAACGATGGATATTTTATATTTGATTTAAATACTTATGCTGGACTTCAAAACCGGAAACAAAGTTCTTTCATTGAAGATGATGGAATGATGATAAAAATTAAAGGTTCCTTCAACAAATTAGAGAACAAAGCATATACACAAATATCAGGTTTTCTGCGACGAAAAGACGGTTCTTTAGACCGATTCGAAGAAATCATTTTTAATAAATTTTTTGAAATGGAAAAAGTTAAAAAACTTTTAAATAAAGCAAAATTCAAAGAGATATATTTTGCTACAGCGGATGATTTGTTAAAACCAATCGAAAACCCGGAAAAAGAAAACAGGGTCTTCATAATTGCAAAAAAATAAATCAGCAGACGAAAATAAAAGAATAGTTGAGATCGTTTCTTATAATCCAATATGGAAGCAAAAGTTTAAAGAAGAATCGGATAAAATAAAAAAGATATTCGAAGAAATATTTGTAGATATACATCACATAGGAAGCACTACCATTCCAACAATAAAAGCTAAACCAATAATAGATATTCTCGTTGAAGTCGAAGATATTAACAAAGTGGATAGATATAATAAACAAATGGTAAAATTAGGCTACGTTGCGTTGGGTGAATACGGTATTCCGAAAAGACGTTTTTTTCAGAAAGGAGGAAATAACCGAACCCATCATGTGCATATATTTCAAACAGGAAACACGGAAATTAAAAGGCATATCGATTTTAGAGATTATCTAATCTCACATCCGGCAGACGCTAAAAAATATTCGTTACTTAAAGAAAAACTGGCAAAAAAATATCGTTACGATATCGATAAATACCAGGAAGGTAAAGATAGTTTTATAAAGAAAATTGATAAATTATTGGGCAACTAAAAAACAGAAACTAATTGAATCACAAAGAGCACAAAGACACAGAGTTTTCTTGACTATCGACTAGTGACCAACGACTAGAGACTCCCTCCCCCAGACCTTGACTATAGCCTAAACTTCAATACTATATATAACCTTTGTTTAAAAAATAAGGGAGGGATTTATGCTTGTTGTGCATGTGCATGTCCATATTAAAGAAGATATGATTGAAGAATTCAAAAAAATATCGATCGAGAATGCTCGAAACAGCATTCGGGAACCGGGAATAGTACGTTTCGACGTAATTCAGCAAAATGACGATAAAAGCAGATTCGTCCTTGTAGAAGTATACAAAACCCCGGATGCCCCTGCCAGGCATAAAGAAACCGACCACTATAAAAAATGGAAAGACGGGGTTGCCGACATGATGGCAGAACCAAGATATAGTGTTAAATTTACAAACTTATTTCCGGACAAGGCAGGCTGGTGAATACAAATCGGTTTGAATTCGCAACGGCAAAATGGATAATTTTTGGAGCGGGCTCCGCAAAAAAAATTGTTGATAATGCACTGGTTCTTGGAGATAAACCTCTTATAGTAACAGGAAAAAATCAAGAAAGATGTAAATTCTTACTTGATGATTTCGCAGGAAAAAACGTAAAGTGCGAAATATACTCTGTAAAAGGTGAACCGACGACGGAAGGAGTGTCCGAATGTCTGGATATGGCAAACCGCAGCAAAACAAACGTAATAATCGGCATAGGAGGCGGAAGCGCAATCGATACGGGAAAAGCCGTATCCGCGCTTATAACGAACGGGGGTGACCTGTTTGATTATTTAGAAGTAATAGGCAAGGGTAAACCTATAAAAAATCCTACTATTCCATTTATAGCGGTGCCTACAACCGCGGGTACGGGAGCAGAGGTAACAAAAAATGCTGTAATAAAGTCCAATGAACATTCCGTGAAAGTCAGCCTGAGAAGTCCTTTTATGCTTCCGGACATTGCGATACTTGACCCTGTACTAACCTATTCGATGCCGAAAGAAGTAACCGCAAGTACTGGTCTGGACGCTTTTACACAGGTAATAGAACCCTACGTCTCAATAAAAGCAAATATGCTTACAGACTCAATCTGTAAAGAAGGGATCAAAAGAATAAGCCGTTCTCTTTTAAAAGCCTTTAACGATAGAAATGACGCAAAAGCAAGAGAAGATATGTGCATAGGAAGCCTCTTCGGAGGAATTGCCCTCGCGAACGCGAAACTCGGAGCAGTCCACGGATTCGCGGGTCCTATGGGAGGCATGCTCGATGCTCCTCATGGTGTGATTTGCGGTATTCTTCTACCTTATGTTATAAAAACAAATATTAAAGCCCTGGAAGAACGGGACCCTTCATCAATCGTATTCATGAAATACGAAAAAATCGCGAAAATAGTAACAAAAAACGAAAAAGCGAAACCACAAGACCTCATCCAATGGACGGATGAACTATATGGAAAACTAAATATGCCTCGTCTTTCCGAGGTGGATTTAAAAGAAGAACAAATAGAAGAACTCGTAACCAAGGCAAAAAAATCAAACAGTATGAAAGGCAACCCGATAGTTCTGAGTGATGAGGAATTGAAGGGAATAATCAAAGACGCTTTTTAATCTACCGCATGAACCGAGTAAACTGAAATTTAAATTTGATTTTTCTTGCCTACCGACATCTTACTTAACAAACCAAAAAGGAGAAAAAATGAAAAAGTCTATTTTACTCTCATTAGTATTTGTCATTATTTTTGCTGGAATCACCGAATCTCTCTACGGTCAAAAAACGGAACTGTATGTTGGAATAAAGGGAGGTATGTTCTTGGTAGACTGGGGCATGGGACTGTATGAATCACCGGATAATATTTATCCAATCGGAGGTCTTTTGGGTTACACTTTCCCACTCGAATTAGAAAACATTGAAATAAGCATCGAAGGGGAATTCAATTATGGCATTGCCGGCGGAAATTGGGAACCGTTTACTCCAGGTGATACTGCTATGCAGATAGATGCCGAATATGATTTGTGGACAGGAGCCGGATACGGTGTATTGCGTTTTAACATGGCTCAAAAAGCTTACCTTAAAGCCAAAATTGGAATAGTATACACAAATATAAACGCTAAATTCGCGTTTTTCGGTCAAAAATACGACGCCGGCGGAGACGACACGGATCTTTCTCTTGGAGTCGGCTTAGGATTTAATGTTACTGATATGATAGGCATTGAGACGGAATTTACTATTATTGAATCATCGGTAAATTACTTAAGCTTTGGTGTAAACTTAATGCCCTGACATACAACTAAAATTTCAGACAATTAACTACTACCAATCACGAATATTTGCTTTTTTCAAACAATAAAATATATTTTCAAATCTATCTTAAGCCCTTAGGATAGATAATATACTAATCTTTTCATTTCAATTGCCAAATCAATATTCTTTATCTTTATATCTCCTTTCAGATCATCATAGGGCATCAGACACGTGGGGGTGAAATTTAAAATCGCTTTTATATCTGAGTCTTTAACAATATCAATAACTTCTTTAATATAAATAGGTGGAACAGCAATAATCCCTATTTTTATTCCTTTATTTCCTACACCTATAAGGGCAACCTGACATTCTTTTTCATAATATACAATTTGATTTATCTTATTTAAAACCCTTTCAACATTATACCTAACTCCTCTTCTTCCAATACATCCAATATAAGACAGATCCTTCCTCACTAATGTAGGCTTAAGTTTTAACCTCTCAGCAATATCAACAGATGAAAACTGTTTTCTGCCTGCCTGTTTAAAAGTCGTCAGGCATTTTGTATAAAAAAGAAGCCTTTCTAGGGCCTCTTTCGGAATATCATTTTTATCTATTTTTCTCCTCTCATTCTTTTGCTGAGATAAGTTTATCGATACCTCTCGCGGCTTTATGTCCGGTATCAATCGCGTTTATAACATCAGGTCCTCTGACAAGGTCTCCTCCAATGAATAACCATGAAAGTGAAGTCTGACCATACTCATCTATCTTTATTTTTCTTCCTTCATACTCAAGTTTCTCTTTTATATCTTCAGATAAAAAGGTAAAGTCAGGTGCTTGTCCTATTGCCTCAATTATCATTGAACCATCAAATTCTATCTTTTCCCGAGTATCAAATTCAGGATTGAACTTTCCCTCCTCGTCAAAAACCCTGAGACACTTCTTCATAACGATACCTTTGATTTTTTCATACTCCATTATAATTTTCTCGGGCCCCCATCCCGGGTACAGCTTTATACCTTCTTCCAGAGCTTCTTCTATTTCTTCGGGAGTCGCGGGCATAATATCCCTGGTTTCCAGACAACTGACAGTAACACCCACAGTTCCAAACTTCTTCATCTGTAATCTGCTGAGCGTTCTCGAAATATCCATAGCAACATCACCACCCCCTATTACCACAATCTTCTCGGTCACTTTAATCTTTTCTCCCATTGTTACTTTTCTAAGTAATTCGATTGCCTGAAAAACTCCGGGATGTTCGGTTCCCGGAACTCCGGTACTTCGCCCGATGTGGAATCCTGTGGACACAAAAACCGCGTCATACTTATCTTCCAGATCATTCAAAGAGATACTTTCACCAACAGTAGTGTTACACTTGATTTCTACCCCTATCGATTTTATGTATTCAATGTCTTTATCCAGAGCTTCATAGGGAAGTCTATATTCCGGAATACCGTATCTCATCATTCCTCCGGGTTTGGATGACCTCTCAAAAATAACTGTCTCATAACCCATTAATCTAAGATAATATGCAGCCGCAAGTCCTCCGGGACCCGCGCCTACGATAGCTACTTTCCTATCAATCGACTTTATTTCTTCAGTTCCCAGCACCTTCTGATATTTTTCAAGAGGAATATTGTCAACAACATACCGTTTCAACCATCTTATTGACAGCGGTTCACCCTGATTGCCAAGAACACACGCGGATTCACAGTTATGGGTGCAAACTCTTCCACATATTTCCGGCAAAGGATTTGTTTTATAAATGTCCCTTGCGGCTTCTTCCAGGTTGTCGTCCCAGATATTTCGTACGTAGTCAGAAATATTCATCTCCGCAGGACAGACTTCTTCACATAACTTACACTCCAAACATCGACTTGCTTCCTTTTGAGCTTCCTCCGCACTAAATCCTTTTACCTGCTCAATAAAAGATGCCTTTCTCTCCTCGGGCGGGACCTCTGACATCTTTACTCTTTCGGGGTCAAACAGAGCGTAATCTAAATCAGGGCTAAATCCCTCATATTTCTCCCTGCGGTGCGCGAGCGATGCTTTAAAGATAGAATACTCCTCCTCGGGAAGGAAGTGTTCCTTATCCGTTTTTTCATCCTTTGCCAACAACCTGAAAGTCTTTGGGTCAAAGTGGATATGAAGATAGTCTCTCGAAAGTCTTAAAGAAGCTGTGGGACAGATATCCACACATAATCCGCAAAAACAACATCTACCATAATCGATCTCAGGTCTTTCGTTTCTTTCTCCGTCTTTTGCCTCGATTTCCGGTATCTCTTTCATCTCAATCGCTTCGTTCGGACATACATCGGCACAATTTCCACAACCTGTGCATTTATCCCAATCATTAAGATGCAAACCTCTATACCTCATTGCAGGTTCTTTCAGTTCAAATGGATATCTCAAAGTTTTAGGTTTTTTGAAAAGATATTTTAATGCCTTTAAAGGACTTAAAATCGAAGTTTTTTTATCCATTTTTATCAACCTCTTTAAAACTTAATTTACTCATTTTTTCTCATCTGTCTATCTCAGGAGCAACAACGTACATACTAATCATAATATTTCCCACATCCGAGATATTGGCGCCTTCTAAAACCTTTTCCAATATGGTCAAGCCATGAGAATAGGAAGGCGTTCTGAAATGCACTCTGTAGGGTTTATCTCCGCCATCACTCACCAGGTAAAGCCCCAATTCTCCCCTCGAAGATTCAACCCTTACATAAGACTCTCCCTCCCCTATTTTCCACTTGAAAGGATTGGGGACTTTATTATAAACCTCTCCCTCAGGTAATCCTTCGATTAGTTTAAAGATTAAATGTACGGATTCTATCATTTCATCTCTTATTACCATTATTCTTGAATACGCATCCCCTTCTTCTCTTGTGGGTATGTCAAAATCTACTTTATCATAGGCGGCATAAGGCTCAACCTTTCTTATATCAAAGGGTTTTCCAGTGGCTCTTAATACCTGACCAACACCACCCCATTTTTCTGCTTCTTCCCTGGTTATTTTTCCGATACCATGTGTTCTTTCATAAAACAATGGATTATTGAAAAATATATCGTTATAATCAGGAACACACTTCCCTATTGAATGTAAAGTCTCTACTATTTTATTGGTAAAGCCCTCCGGAAAATCACGTCTCACCCCACCAGGCCAGATATAAATATGGTACACCCTTCCACCTGTTAACTCTTCGAAAAGATCCAGGATAAGATCTCTATGATACATTGCCCACTGAGCAACCGTATCAAAACCCAGCATATTGGAATAGGCCCATAAACCAAAAAGATGAGAACCAACACGGGCCAGTTCAAGATATATGCTTCTTATCCATTCGGCTCGCTCAGGCACTTCTATTCCGGCTAATTTTTCTACAGCCATTGCGTATACCATTTCCATATGATCCGGTTCCACAACATTTATTCTGCAAACAAGAGGAAAGTTCTGCATCCATGTTCTGTACTCCATTAATTTTTCAAATCCGCGGTGCAAAAAACCGGGATTAGCGGTCGCTTTTAAAATTTTATCACCCTCCACATTCAGAGTTATGCTGAAATTCCCAACCATTCCCAGGTGCTGCGGACCAAAGAAAAGTTCAACTTCTCTCACTCTTCCTCCTCTGGGATTACAGGTATCGATTCAAAAACATCCTTAACATACTTTCTTGTATCAAAATCTTTCCTGAAGGGAGACACCTCATAATCTCTCTCCAGAAATAGAGGAATTAATCTTGGATGTCCGCTAAACTTAACTCCAAAGAGCTCATAAATTTCCCGTTCATAAGGTTCCGCGTTTTCAAATACACTAATTACAGTCTCTATTTCCGGATCGCCCCTTGGAATTCTTATCTTTAAATAGATATCACCTGTTTCCTGATATAATTCTTTATCATCAAGATAGGAGGTTAAAATATATATCAATTCGAATTCTTTTTCTTTAATCCAATCTACACAGGAAATAAGAGCCAGATGATTGTACATATTATCTTTGAGATAGCTTAAAATCCTTTTTACCTGCTCTTTTTTCGCATGTATTTTTATTATACCATCTTCATGTTCGTTTAGCTGAATATCGGAAAAGGTTAATCTTAACTGTTGGATTAGATTCTTTTTATTCATCTTCATTTATAGGGTATAGCGGTGGCCACTCGAGTTTTCCCAGCGCCATCTCCTGATTCTTTCGATAATATTTATATTGTTTTCTGTATTTCTTGTACGCGTCTGCCGTTCCCCTGTCAATCATTGTCCATAGATGCGTGACAGCGATAAATATTGCTTCAGGTCTCGGCATACAACCCGCGATCCATCCGTCGATCGGTATATATTTATCCAATTTCTTTATGGTATTATAAGAATCCCAGTACATACCTCCGTTTATCGGACATGAACCAAATCCCACTGTATATTTTGGCTCTCGCATCTGCTCATAGGTTCTTATGATAGCTCTTAAAGTTTTTAGAGTGACATAACCCGTAATTAAAAAGAGATTTGCCTGTCTTGGGGTTGCTACGGGAATAACGCCGAATCTCTCTGCATCCCAGCGGGAGGTTATAACCGGAGGAATTTCAATTATACCGCAGCCCGTACCGAAATAAATAGCCCAGAGCGAATATTTATGCCCCCATTTACCTGAATCTTTCAAAGCTTTAATAACCTGTTCTCTATCCATATATTTACCTCCAGACGACTAATAGTAAACCTAAAAAAGCGAGTATAGTCGGCCACCTGACACAAAAACGGAATGCCTGCTCGATCCTAAATCTCGGATATATCGTGCTCATAATAAGAATAATGAAAAACACCGGTACCATTTTCAAAAAGAAAGTTAGCGGCTCCGCACCTCCACCAAGAAACAGAGAAACAAAAAGTGCAATGTCTATAAAAATCAGAAAAATGTGCTGAATCTTTGACATCGCAAGATAAATTCCTCCATACTCGACTTCAGGTCCCGATGAAATCTCCTGCGGCGCGCCGGTAAGGTCGAAGGGTTTTAAACCCATCATTGCGGGTAGTATAAGCAAAAAAGCCATTCCTGTAATCGGCATAGAAATTATTCCCCATGTACTCTCCCTCTGTATTTCAACTATTTCCACAAAGGAAATCGTTCCATAATAAGTCATAACAGAGAGTAGGATAATAAGAAAAGGAATCTCATAACCGAGAGCCAGTATGAATTTACGCGAGATGCCTATCGAAGCGTTTGGATTTGCTGCTTCCGCACTGGACAGAGCTATACCAAACGGAGCTATTAACATCAAATAAAGCACAACCAATAAACCCCCTGATTCATGCAGAGGAACAATATACCCAATCGGAATAAAAAATAAAGTTACTATAGCGCCCGTGAGAGAAAAAAAGATTCCGAAATCAAAAATAAACCCGTGAGATACGCTTTCCTGATGAAACAACTTAACTATATCGATTAAAGGTTGATAAAGCGGAGGTCCATACCTCCAGTGGATTCTAGCCTTTACTTTTCTTGAAATTCCCGCGAATAATATTCCAACCATAAAAGCAATTAATATAGAACCTAATCCGTATAATATTACCATATACTCCACCTCGATACTATGAGAAACGCGAGAAACAGAACAATATAGAGCACATAAGTTCCAATATCACCGACGTAAATCCTTCTAATTCTATCGGATAGATTGTTCCCAAAACCAGTCAATTTTTCTATGAAAATACTCACCCACTCCCTGAAAATAGGTTTTATTATATCAAACAGAGGAGCATAGAATTCAGTAGTATACGCGTATTTACCCCTGGGGATAAAATGTCCCGCAGCATAAGTATCTTCCTGAAGAACTCTCTTTGATTTAAATCCAATCCTGTACAAAATATAAACTCCAAGAATCACCAGTAAAATGGCGAAGAAAATATTCAAAGTATTAAGACTTCCCGTTCCTGAAGCAATTCCCCAGATATTCACACCTAATGATTCAAATCCCATTTTCCCCATTATTTTTTCCACTATACCAAGCGGAATACCCGGAAACACACCAAATAATATAATCGCAGTCGAGAAAACGATTATCGGAAATTGCATCGAGAATGGAGCTTTCTTTACATTTGAATACTTTTCAGGTAACTGTCCCAGAAATATATTATGGAAAAATTTATAAACAGAAAGGACCGTTCCCCAGGTTCCTATAAGAGCCGCGAATGCTAAAAATGGTGAACGGTTAAGGATTAACGACTTATAGATTAACCATTTTGACACAAATCCATTCGTTAAAGGAATTCCTATAAGTCCGGAGATACCCAAAAGACCCCCGAGGAAAGCAACCGGCATTTTCTTTATAAGTCCACCAAGGTTATTTAAGTCTCTTGTACCCGTTCGGTACTCAACAGCACCCACGCTAAAATAAAGTAATACTATATATATAGCATGGTTAAGTGTATGAAATATACCCCCTGCAACGGAAAAAGCTGACCCATAAGCAATCCCTAAAATCATATATCCACCCTGACCTATTCCATGCCAGGCCAGTAATTTTTTAGCGTCATTCTGGAGCAGAGCAATGAAAGTTCCCATGATTATGGTAATTGCACCTAACCATGACAAAGCAAACGAATACTTTCCTCCCGCCAGTAAAATATACCTGTTTACTCCCATTATTACGAAAAGAATCAAAAGAAAACCGTACATTCCCATTCTTGTAAGCATACCGGAAATAACAGCTGTAAAGGGAGATTCCGTTTCTGTATAAGAATCCGGAAGCCATGTATGCAGAGGCATAAGCGCATTCTTGATTCCAAAAGCAATGCCGAACAATATCAGAATGGAAAACGCAAATCCGTTGGAAAGCATATCCATCTGTTCCACAATGATAGCAATGTTAAAAGTTCCCAACTGCGAATAAAGAATAATCATACCAACAAGCATTGAGAATGAACCAATTATTGAAAGAATGATATATTTTAATCCCGCGCTGAAACCTTCTTCTTTAAAAGATATTAACAGGAATGTAGACCAGCTCATTATTTCCCAGTAAATGTAAAATGATATGAGGTCACCGCTCAGCACTACACCTAACATACCGGCATTAACTAAAAACATCAACAGATAAAACAAATCCAGTCTTTTTTTATCTTTCATGTCTGAGAAAGAAAATATTATAGCGAAAATATTTATGGATACGATTGCAATCCCGAAAAACCAGGAAAGCCAATCCACTCTTAAGACAAGTGGATAATTTAAGAATGAAAAATATGTACGCGATATCCCTATTTTAGTATACATCAATGAAACTAAAACTAAAAGCGCTAAAGAAAGTGTAAAAGCCAAAAAATTCCGCAATTTTTCCGAAACTTTCCCGGAAAGATAAACAAAAAATGCTCCTGTGAAAGCGGTAATCAGGGTATATTCAAGCAACATTATAATGCCCCCAGAATATTATTAATATAACCCATTCTATCCATGAAATCATACGCGGCAAGGTGAAGAAACTTGCTTACAATTTCGGGATATACACCTACAGCTAAAATGATTACAGCCAGAATAACAATTGGAATTAAAGCACCCAAGGGCGCTTCATCTATCTTTTCCTCTCCGGTCCTTGAAAAAATATTTTGCAATAATTTAAAGAAATAAGATATCTCGATAACGGTTCCCAGTAAAACAGCTCCTACTAAAAAAAAGAAATATCCCTGTGCTGTTAATAAAGCGGATTTAATAATCATAAATTTACTTGGAAATCCAACAAAAGGAGGTAAACCCACAAGAGAAAAAGCGGCAATCAAGAAACAAAAGGAAGTAATAGGCATCTTAAGCCCAATGCCCTTCATTTTACCAATTTCTCTCGAACCGGCTTTATATATCATATAACCGGCGGCAAGAAAAAGAAGTCCTTTTGAAAGAGCATGCGATAAAACATGAAAAAGCCCTCCGGCAATACCTTCCGGCGTTCCAACAGAAAACGCAAAAAGAATAAGCCCTATCTGACCTATCGAAGAATACGCGAGAAGTCTTTTAATATCGTTTTGCTTAAAAGCAGATAATTCTCCTATAAGGAGAGTAAATATTCCCAAACCCGCGAGAAAATATAAAATATCTGTTGCTCCGAATACAGTACCTACAATACGCAAAACCGCGTATAACCCTACTTCTATGGCAAAACCTGAAAGGACAGCACTTATAGTCGAGGGCGCGCTGGAGTGAGCATCGGGCAGCCAACCGTTCAAAGGAAATATAGCTCCTTCAACTCCAAAACCTGTAATAAAAAGAAACAGCGCAAGAGATAATAACGGAGAATTTACGGAATGGATTTGACTTGCTATATCCGCCATATTCAGCGAGCCGCAAAGTCCATAAAGTAAGGCTATTCCGATAAGAATAAAAGCTGAACCTACAGAACCCTGAATGAGGTATTTTATGCCGGCTTCTACTCCATTCTTATCCCTGTTATATGCAACCAGAGCATAGGAAGAGATACAGAGTATCTCAAAGAAGACAAACATGTTAAATATGTCACCGGTAAGAACAACTCCTGTTGCGCCAGCTAAAAAAAGCAGGAACAAGAGGTGATATTTATCAATATCTCCCTCCTTGATATATCTTATCGCGTAAATGGATACAAGAAAGCCCAGTAAGCTTATAATACCAGCAAAGAAGAGAGAAAAAGGGCTTACAAAAAGATTAATACCAAAAGGAGGCTTGAAGCCTCCGATCTTCACCACTATTGGATTATTTAAAACCTCCGGAATTAGTATACCCACTATAACCGTCATTCCCAGAGCTACAATTAAAGAAACATATTTGGATATATGTTTGGATATAAAACCAAATAATGGTATAGCAAACGCTCCGCCCAGAGGTATAACGATAAGTAAGACAGGATTTACCATTTAAGATCCCTTATTTTTCTAACATTGAGGGTTCCATAATGCCGGTAAAGAACAATTGTCAGAGTTAGAGCAAGCGCAAGGATTGCTACTCCTATAACAATAGCAGTTAGAACCAGAGCCTGAGGTACGGGATCAACCATCCTGGACGGCAGCAGATCTTTATGTGAAAAGATGGGAGCGGTTCCCTCTTTTAAATAGCCCATAGAAATTAATAAAATATTTACTCCCGTATCTATAATTGAAAGACCTATAATCATCTTTATCAGGTTCTTTTTAACAAGCATTATATAAAGGCCTATCAAGATCAAACCAAAGGATGCAATGTAATAGAGATAATTCTCGATAAATTCCACTATCCACTCCTCACCATATCATTTATTATACCTGCAATCTCCGAACCCACCTTGAATCCTATAACCACATATATGATAGGAATAATTCCCGCACTGAAGAGTTCATTAGGTACTCCTTTAGGCAGATAGTTCGAAAGAAAATATCCACCGTAAAGAAGTCCAAGAAGACCTACAACAACAAAGACAAGGCCTGAAATGGATTCTGTTATCTTGAACCTGTTCCTGTTAAATCCTTCCCATCTCCAGCATCCAAGCATGGTAAGCAGAAATCCGGATGCTATTATAGCCCCTCCCTGAAAACCTCCTCCGGGAGTTAAGTGTCCGTGAATAAAGATGTACGCCCCAAAAAGGAGAATCAGGGGAAACAAAAATTTGCAACCTGTATATAGAATTAAACTGCTTTTCCTTCTCTTTTTTATTTTCCTCTCTTTTTCCCTGTAAAGAATTGCAGAAAGACCAATGGTTGCAAGGAATAATACCGTCACTTCTCCAAGTGTATCAAAACCACGATAACTAACCACCACTGATGTCACTATGTTTGTTGCTCCCGTCTGCTCTATACCGTTATCAAGATAGTACTCTCTCACCCTGCTCTTTGCAGCTCCAAAAGGTATCTCCTGAAGAGAGAAAAAAATACCTGCGGCAATTATTGCTATTAGAATAAAACTAATTATCTTCCTCATCTTCCTCGAACCTTTTTGTTTTTTTAATTGCTATTATGAAAATAGCTGTGGTTAAAGCTGCACCTATAGAAGCTTCCGCCATCGCAACATCGGGAGCATGGAGAAAATAGAAAAGTATCGCAGCGATGAAACTAACAAAGCCGGCAGCAATAACTGCATTTAACAAATCTTTGAAAATTCCGGCAGCAACGGCACCGATAAGCATCACGAAAACCAGTATTATCTCAAGAATTATCATCTTCTTCATCCTCTTCTCTGCAAAAACCCTCTGATTGATCTATTTTTGTCTTTTCACAGAGTTTGACTTTTGAGATGCACGATGCTCTTCCAAGTGCATGACTTGATATTGGATTTGTCAGCAATACAAATACCGCAATTATAAATGTGGTCCAGAACCAGGAAGGTTCTATTATTCCGACACCAATGATGGTACAGAAAGCACCAAGTGTTGTGCATTTTGTTCCCGCCTGAAGCCTATTGTATACATCTGGCATCCTGTAAACACCAAGACTGCCAAGGAATAAGAATATTACACCAAACCCGCTAACCCACCAACCCCAACTCATTCAATTCCTCCCTCAAGATACCTTGCTATCGCAACCGAACCTATAAACGTTAGAACGGCATATACAAGAGAAACATCCAGATATATCTGCCTTTTTAGAATTAATCCTATTAAAACCAACAGCGCTGTTGTAACAGTCACCGCTGTATCCAGCGCAACAGCACGGTCAGGAGCGGTCGGCCCCTTAATCATCCGCACTAAACATAGCATAACTCCCAATCCCACAATTACAAGGTAAACAGTTCCAATCATTGGAATATAACCCTTAAATACTTCTCGAATCTTTCACCTATTATATTGGTGGCGGCTTCAATATCCGTTGCTTCTACATCTATCCAGTGAATTAACAATTTATCTCCCTGAATATCCAGAGTAAATGTACCGGGCGTCAGAGTTATGGAATTAGCTAAAATTGTTTTTGCGATATCCGATTCAAGTTTGGTCTTTATAATCACCACACCGGGATTTATTGGTAGGGACGGACGGATAATTCGGAGAGCCACATCTAAATTAGCTTTTATTATTTCATAGAAGAGAATAAATATATAAAGAATAAAAAATACAAATCTCTTAGGAGTTACCGGTGGAAACCCCAATCGAATATAGAATTTATGATTAATGACAGCAATTATAAAAGATACAAAAATTCCCACCCATAATTCTTGAAAATGAAAGGTCGATGTAAGAAGAAGCCATAGGACAACAAGAAAGAAAAACAACCACAAAAAACTTTTTATTCTATCCCTTAGATTATAATCCTTATCTTTATACAATTAACCCTCCATCAATTTATCTCGGTTAAGTGTTATATTTTCTGTAAAAGTTAAACGAGCTGGTTGAAAGGGCCACTGATTACCTTATAATAAAAATTAAAAAGGGAGGTAAAAAGTGACCCAAATAGATGATAAGGGATTTAAGGGGAT
>Ga0307431_1000180_pt1 | contig 49542 bp, 45 predicted proteins | sample SalMarWE160170MG_FD_202155 | JGI IMG/M metagenome (GOLD analysis project Ga0307431, IMG submission 202155) | Salt marsh sediment microbial communities from the Plum Island Ecosystem LTER, Massachusetts, United States - WE1603-170 | ecosystem: Environmental > Aquatic > Marine > Intertidal zone >...
GCAGCTTGTAGCTACAACTTCAGCAAGGCAAGCGGCGTTGATTAAAGACTAGGTAACAATTCGCTATACTGTTGTGTCACGCGATAATCAATAATCCAACCAATGTAAAGGCAGCGATAGGTGGCAGGGCCGGCATCGGCTTCCCCTTTAAAAATATCGCTTGAATCACATAGACGCTGACCAATCCCAGTAATCCGAGTACCGCAATAATAGCCGCTGGAGCTAGACCTTGGGCAAAATAAACTGAGGCTGTAAGCAGACAAGGGAAGGCAATGTCGCCACCACCCAATATGGAGTATTCCCTAGCGGCGGGATTCACCTCTATTATCTTCTCCCGTTTTTTCAAGTTGAAGTTCCATTCAGAATAGTTTTTGGGAATGATTAGTGCCGGCAAGGCATTTATTTGCGATAGCCTGTCTGCCATCCAGAGCATAAACCTGAAACGAACCGCCAGGAAGTCATAGATGGCGAGTGCCAAAATAATAGCCATCGCGGTCCATGGCGTAATAAAGCGACCGAAAACTGCTCCTAGACTACTAACCGCCAGAATCAATACCAGGTTATGTAACCAGACAAGTGGTATCAAGAACCAAAATGTTCCAAACACGACAGCGATGGCGACAGCTATCGGAAGGGGCAAGTAGAAGACAGTTGCGATGAAGGCGCCCCAACTAAACAGAAGGGCAAACAAGAGTCTAAGAAAAATCTTTAAAGCTTTAAGTGGAATCTTGGAGAGCGTAAGTCCAAGCACGGCCGCCGCCGCAAGAATATAGATTAAAATCGGTCCCAACGCTGAATGGGCTGGTACCTCGATAACATCTCCATCCGGTAATGTCACTTCCCCAGGCCACCAGGATATCGGCGCGGATGGCTGGGTCGGTATATCTATATCGTTTTCTTCCAAGAATGGGTCTATACGGGGAGCAACAAGAAGGATGAGCATTTGAGCGACGACAAAAAGAAGAAGGCCCAAATAGACCGTATTCAGCTTTACCGGCCTCCTTGTGCTCATATAGGAGGTATTTTACATCGAAGAAGGCCCAATGTCGAAGTATAACTGTGACCAGCAAACCGGGCGAAGAATGGTTTGAGTGAGTGTGTAAGAATGCAAATCTGTTATGTACAAGGTGCGAAATTTTGAACTGGCAATGATCTCATGCTAGCTTCATCAGGTATTTCTCGTAATCGACAACCTGGTACTTCTTGCCTCGAGCAATGCCCCTGAAATTTTCTCCCTCAAGTAGTCTCTTATGCGCTTCTTGTCCACCGGGGTATTTTTCATTCAAAAAACCATCTGCTTTGAGCGTCTGCCAGTATGGTATGTCTAGTGACTTACCTCCCCTTACGGCTTCTTCCACCGCATTGGCCGCCGTCATTATGAAAATCCCGGTGGTTAAAGAGCAGCAAGCTTTCACGCCGTGATTCCTGGCTATTTGCTTGCATATTTCGACAATCGTGATAAGCTTACCTTTCGGTACCTGCTTCATAATTGCCACTACTTCAGATGGATTCACCAGGACGACGCTATCACCGACTTCGGCACCCATCTTATGCACGGCATTGTAACAGGGAAACCCTTCCTCCAGCCTGAGCACCTTAGGGAAAGAGGGTTTGTCCTTCAATTTCTCCTGCCAGGTTTTCTTCATCAGTTCTCCTCCCAGCGATATCTTTGCTTCTTTTGGCGCAGCTTATCGATACCACAATTAAAACAGATACCATTGTGGCAACATATCACCCCACCACACTCAGGGCATCGCCACTTCTCTTGCTCTCTTTCAAGGAATTTATTAATACCATTATCTCTGATGTATTCCAGGTTCTCAATCATGCTCATATGGTAAAAAGTGCGGTAGCGCTTGTCGAGAGTCTTTAGCCGTCGGCATGGGAAATCCCCGCAATCGTAGCAAAACCGTACCAGTCCTTTTCCTAGGAGATCACACTGTTTTTTATAATAGCAATTCTTGCCTCGTGGCAGGCAGCCGGCGCAGTACGTCTTCCCAATTCCCTTCTTTTTCAGATCGTTTTTCATCGCCAGGTAGCTAGCGCACAAGCCGCAGTTCATCCCACAGGGAGCGATTAGTTCTTCATTCATGGCTTCCACAACAGTAATATACAGGATTTTAAGCGACATACACCAGTTCGCTAATAATCAATCTATATCAGCGTTGGAGTGAGTAAGTTGCACAAAATCCCGAGTTATGTGCAACGGCAATATAACACCTCTCCCGGTGCGTTAAGAGATGCCAGGCAAATTGGCCAAGGGATTGTTTGGCAGCACAATTAGTTGACGCGAACCCAATAAAAGGTTATTATTAATATGCAATGTTTTGCATTTATTATAACAACGAAATAAAGAGGAAAAATGGACTATACATTAATGATAGGTGGCCTTGCTCTTGTCTTAGGCATCCTTATTGGGTACTTTGTCAGGCAAATAGTAGCCAACCGGGATATTCAAAAAACAAGAAAAGAGGCACAGAACTTATTAGATGAGGCAACAACCAAGTATAATGAGCTACTCCGTGCAGCTAGAGAAGAAGCTATCAAGGTTGGCAACGCTGCCGAGGCGGAAAGCAAGGAACGTCGCCTTGAAATACAACGAATAGAAAAGCGTGTTAACCAGAAAGAAGAGGCGCTGGAGCGGAAGTTAGAGGCTGTAGAGCGGCGTGATCGTGATTTAGATAGCAAGAAAAAAGATATTGAGAGGGCAACAGCTGAACTTCAGGCAATAAGAGAAAAGCAGCTGGCAAAATTAGAATCCATCTCTGGCACATCTAGTGAAGAAGCAAGAACTCTCTTGCTTCAAGAGCTAAAACAAGAGGTTGAAGAAGAAGCCTCGCAACAGGTTAGGGTGTGGGAGGCGCAAATAAAGGAAGAAGCTGATGAAAGGGTTCGGGATATTCTGGCCACAGCTATTCAAAGGTGTGCTACCGATGTTGTTTCGGAAACTACAATATCCGCTGTTCCCCTGCCTAGTGACGAGATGAAGGGGCGGCTCATTGGGCGTGAGGGACGCAATATCCGAGCTCTGGAGCAAGCTACTGGCGTTGATCTTATCATTGATGATACTCCGGAGACGGTTACCATCTCCAGCTTTGACCCTATGAGGCGTGAAGTAGCTCGCCTTGCCTTAAGCAAACTTATCCTTGATGGGCGCATTCACCCAGCCCGGATTAAGGAAATAGTGGACAAAACCAAAACAGAGGTTGAAGCTACTGCCCGTAGTGAGGGTGAGCGAGCTGCTTATGAAGCTGGGGTGCCAGGCTTACATCCTGAACTGATTAAGCTACTTGGTCAGCTTAAATTTCGTACCAGTTATGGTCAGAATGTTTTACTTCACAGTCTCGAAGTTTCTCATCTGGCGGGGATGCTGGCTAGCGAAATTGGGGCTAATGCCAATATCGCTAAGAAAGCCGGCCTGCTTCATGATATTGGAAAGGCAATAGACCATCAAACGGAGGGCCCGCATGCTCTGATAGGTGCTGACCTGGTTAAGCAATGGGATAAAAATCCAGAGGTGGTTCAAGCCGTTGCTGAACATCATGGCGAGGCAGAGACTAGTACTGTTATGGGCTTTATTGTTGCTGCTGCCGATGCCATAAGTGGTTCGCGGCCTGGTGCAAGACGTGAGTCCTTGGACCAATATTTGAAGCGTGTTAAGGACTTAGAGGACATAGCAGCCGATTTTCCTGGCGTGGAAAAGACTTTTGCTATTCAAGCTGGACGCGAAGTGCGCGTCATGGTAAAACCAGATAAAGTTGATGATTTAACAGCGGTGAGATTGGCTCGGGATATTTCTAAGAAGATAGAGGAAAGCCTGACCTATCCTGGCCAGATAAAAGTAATGGTGATAAGGGAGACTACGGCGATAGATTACGCTAAGTAAAATTGAGAATACTGGCAATAGGCGACATCATCGGCAAGCCTGGTCGGAAGGCAGTGAAGGAAATCCTACCAGGCTTATATTCTGAATATAATATTGACCTCGTAGTAGGCAATGGCGAGAATGCTGCCGGTGGGTTAGGGCTGACTCCAAGTACAGCAGAAGAGCTCTTTGATTCTGGAATTGATGTCATAACCACAGGCAATCATATCTGGGCCTACAAAGAGATTATTCCCTACCTGGATAATGAACCCGCTCTCCTCCGCCCATTGAATTATCCGCCGACAAATCCTGGTCGTGGCTATTTGCTTAAAAACAATGTTCTGATAGTTAACCTCGTTGGGCGTGTTTTCATAGGCAACTTCGATTGTCCCTTTCGAGCCATGGATCAGCTACTGGCTGAGTTTAAACATAAATCAATTCCTATTATTGTTGACTTTCATGCTGAGGCAACCTCGGAGAAAGTGGCAATGGGTAAATATCTCGATGGACGAGTCAGCGCTGTGTTGGGCACCCATACCCATGTGGGCACCATTGATGCTCACATATTGCCCGGAGGCACTGCTTATGTCACCGACATAGGCATGGTTGGCCCTATAGATTCGGTTATCGGGGATGACCCAAATTCTGTAATTGAGCGCTTCCTTACTCAGATGCCTAGTCGGTTATCGGTCGGGAAGGGAAAAGTCAGCTTCGATGCAATTCTGGTCGAAGTGGATGAAAATACTGGCAAGGCAGTTGATATCAAGCGTATCCAAAAAATAGCGGACTAGGAAGAGGTATTCAGCCGTTAGTTTAGCTGAGAGCTCACAACTAAGAGAGCCCCACCTTTTCCATCACCCTGGGCATTATTTCGCCAGCTTTACCCCGGATGACTACTGCGGCATATTGGTCGAAGGGAGTTGGAGTTAAATTAACGATAGCTAACTTTGCTCCAGCCTCCGCGGCATATGTTGGAATATAAGCAGCGGGGTAAATGACAAGAGTGGACCCAATGACAATAAAAAGGTCGCAGTTCCGTGAGTGGCGGATAGCTTCCTGTAATGTCTCCTGTGGTAATGCCTCTCCGAAAAACACTGCATCTGGCTTCAGGATACCCTGACAGTCAGGGCAATCGGGAACTTCTATCCCTTCCTTTATTTGTTGTAATACTTCAGGCATCGGAAAGCGTCTACGGCAATTTAAGCACACCACCCATCCCATATTACCGTGAAGCTCGAACACCTTATCATCAGGGACTCCAGCCTTCTGGTGCAGGTTGTCGATATTTTGAGTGATGACGCAATCTAATTTGCCCAACTGGTAGAGCTCAGCGATGGCATAATGGGCGGGATTTGGTTCAGCTTCAGTAAGAAGTCCACCTTCGGCGGACATCTTCCAAATAGTTTTGCGAGCGGCCGGGCCGCTGAGGAATTTTTGAATGGTGAAGTCCTCAGGGTCATATCTGCTCCAGATTCCTCCCGGGCTGCGGAAATCGGGGATACCTGACTCCGTGCTTATCCCGGCCCCGGTAAACACAATGGTCTTTTGAGACTCTACGATAAGCTGAGCTAACCGTTCTATCTCTTCCACTATCTTACTCCTTTGAAACTGACTTTCTTACCTGTAACCCGACCTTTACTACCCTCTCGATACCGCCCAAGTCGGAAATTAACTCGATACTGGCCTGTGGGAAATAGCTCTTTACTAACGAAGTTACCACTCTTCCCTGTCCCTGGCCTATTTCCAAAAGAAAACAGCCTCCATGACTAAGCTTCCTCGGCATCTGTTCTAGTATTTGTTGCATTTTGTCCAAGCCATCCTCACCACCAGCCAAGGCTGTCGTGGGCTCAAAATTTCTTACTTCTGGGCTCAAATCTCTAAATTCACAACTTTTAATATAAGGCAAATTGGCTACTATCATATCTACGGGTTGAGATAGTGGCTCAAGCAAATTCCCTTGCAAAAGTTCCACCTGGCTGCTAACAGCGTGGCGCCGGCAATTCATCCCAGCTACCTGTAGAGCCGGAGCTGAAATATCCGTGGCATAAATCTTAGCTTGGGGTAATGCTAAAGCAAGGCTGATGGCAATAGCTCCGCAGCCTGTGCCGACGTCGGCTATGGTAATTCGCTTTCCCGTGTGGGAAATGCATTGGGCAAATTCCACAGCTTTTTCCACGAGAAGTTCTGTTTCTGGTCTGGGAATAAAAGTGTGACAGTCAATGTAGAAATCAATTCCGTAAAATTCGCAGTGCCCTAAAATATAAGCAGCAGGCTCGTGGTCAAGGCGACGCTGGACAAGACGCCGCAGATGCTTTATTTCTGCTGAAGTTAAGACCCTCTCTGGCTCTGTGTAAAGCTGTGTTCTCGACATTCCCAAGATGCAGCCTAGCAAAAGCTCAGCCTCAACAGAGGCATCATCAATTCTTGTCTTGAGTAATGTTTGGGTAGCTGATTGCAAAGCTTCGCGTAAAATCATGTAAGAGCTGCTTCCAGTTGTTCAACCTGCTCTTTGCTGGACAGGTCTTCAATGATTTCATCCAGTTCTCCATCTAAAATCTGTTGAAGGTTGTGAAAACTTGAGTTGATTCGGTGATCGGTAACCCTGTTCTGGGGAAAATTGTAGGTGCGGATCTTTTCCGACCGTTGGCCACTACCTACCTGCATCCGCCGCTCTTTATCCATGCTTTCAGATTGTTTCCGTTGTTCAAGGTCAAGCAGCCTGGCCCGAAGCACCGCCATGGCCTTCATCCTGTTTCTTATTTGAGACCTTTCATCCTGGCAGGAGGCCATTATGCCTGTGGGCAAGTGCGTGAGGCGAACCGCCGTAGTTACTTTATTTACATTTTGCCCCCCAGCCCCCCGGCTATGGAAAAATTCCATTTTGAGATCATCAGGCTTGATGTTGAGCTCAATCTCTTCTGCCTCGGGCAGGACCGCTACCGTAGCTGTCGAGGTGTGAAGTCGTCCTGAGGCCTCGGTGGCGGGCACCCTTTGCACTCGATGGACACCACGCTCGTGCTTAAAGCGACTGAAGGCGCCTTTACCCTTGATTTCGAATATTAGCTCCTTGAAACCTCCGATTTCACTTTGATTACTATCAATGATCCCCACCTGCCAGCCTTTGCCCTCGGCATATCTGCTGTACATGCGGAATAAGTCGGCAGCAAAGAGGCTTGCCTCCCCACCACCAGCACCAGCCCTTATCTCAACAATGACATCTCGATCCTTGGCTGGGTCTTTGGGCATCAGGGAAAGCTTGAGTCGGCGAAGAAGGTCATCTTGCTGCTGTTTGATTTTGTTCACTTCTTCCTTGATTAAAGTCATCATTTCCGCTTCATCATGGGGATTAAGCAGAGCTTCAAGTTCCGCCAGCGCTTTGCCCTTGGCTTTATATTGCTGGTATGTGCCAACAACATCTTCAAGAGCAGCCTTCTCCTTGCTTAGCTCTTGAAGCCGCTTAAGATTCGTAGCTACATCTGCTCGAGCCAAGAGTTGGCTTAGCTCGTCATAGCGCTTTTGTATTAATTCTAGTTTCTCAAACATAGCCGATACTATTATAATACAGCGACACAAGCTGCTCAAATTTGAGTTAAGGGAGTTAGCATGAAACTGATGCCAGGTTGCTATGAATGCTTACGCAGATTAATTTGCCAAGCTGCAGAGCTGGCCACAGGCGATGCTTCGCTGAAGCAAAATGCAATAAAAGAAGCGATGAAGATATTGGATGATGAGTTCTCTTATAGCCAATTATCCATTGTGATTGCCACCAAGATTAACAAGGTAGTAAGAGAAGTGACCCACAATCCTGACCCTTACAGGGCAATGAAGGAAAGGGAGATGACGCTCGCCAGAGAATTATACCCTGAGCTGAGGTCTCGATATAATGATGACCTCAGGGGTTGTCTTAAGCTGGCCGCAGCAGCGAATGTTATCGATTTCTTCAGGGAGCCTGGTTCTATTAGGGAGGATATCAGGAAACCTGTAAGCTTTGTTGTAGATGATTCGGAGCAATTGGAAGCAAAGTTAAAAGATGCCGGCAAAGTTTTATATCTGGCGGATAATGCCGGGGAGCTTTACTTCGACCTACCTCTAGCCAAGTGGATGAAGCAATTTGCCCAGGTTATCTATGTGGTTAAACCATCGCCTGTTCAAGACGATTTGACCATGGACAATGTGAGGAGGTCTGGCTTGGAAGGTGAGTTTGGGAAGGTCATAAGCACGGGCATAGCTTCACCAGGAATAGTCTTTTCTTTAGCTTCAGCCCAGTTCAAACGAGAATTTGAGTCAGCAGACCTTATATTCGCCAAAGGGATGGGGCATTATGAGGCTTTATCCGAGCTTCCCCCGGAAGGGAAGTTTTTCTACTGTCTCATGGCGAAGTGCATGCCCGTAGCAGATTCGCTGGGGGTGCCTATAAACAGCTATGTGGCCATGCTACAATGATTCAGCTCTGTCCCCAAGCAATGGAAAATCGCTTCAGAGGGCACTGACAGGCTCTAGAAAGGGCATGAAATAAGAAATACGGCGCCTTCCTCTCTTCTCTCCCCTTCTTAAAACAGCAGAGGCACGATTTTTGATATCGCCCAAGATTCTCACTGACCAAGGTCGACAGTCACAAGCCCCTAGGTCGTTGACTTTGCGCTCAGCCTTGGTTATGTTTGCTTTCTGGAATTGGCTATAATCTCGGTACAGTAAACAAAATAAACTCGAAATTTTTGGCTTCATTTGTATACTTTTACTGTATAATAGGCAAAATTTGATGAGAAAACCGACTAAAAATGAAGCCTTAATAGGTGGCATATCTTTAGCAGTCACCATATCCTTATCTCTTCTTATCCTTCAGCATCGAAGCTACATCGAACAGATAGCAGAGTGGGGCTATTTGGGTTGCTTTTTTATCAACGTCCTCTCCAGCGGGACCCTGGCTATGCCCGGCTTTGGCCTTGTTCTTACATTCACACTGGGTGGAGTATTAAATCCTGCCATAGTTGGCGCCGTAGCTGGAATTGGTGAGGCTATAGGTGCTATTGGTGCTTATTTCACTGGATACGCTGGCAGGGGATTATTCCGAGATAGTAACAGCGGCCTTTACCTTCGCTTCAGCAATATTATTGACCGCCACGGCTCTAAAGCTGTTTTCCTCATAGCATCCTTAATCACCCCCTTTTATTACCCTTTTGCCATATTTGCGGGCATGGTTCGCTTTGGTTGGATAAGATTTTTCCTCGCCACCTGGGCAGGGAGAACGGTCAAAAGCATGGTACTGGCTTACCTGGGATACTTCGGTTTGAAGGCCGTCCTGCGATGGCTGGGCGTGGATATTTAACCCAACCCAAGAAATTTTGCGATTTTCTTGAGACCCAATTAGTGTTTAAAACAAATTTAGCGGGGTCCCCAAACAGTCTTGCGACTTTTGGGGGTTGTTTTAACTTGAGTTTTCCAAGCTGTTTTGTTATATTCTTGAACCAAGCGGGGCTGTAGCTCAATCGGGAGAGCGTCTGACTGGCAGTCAGAAGGTAGTGGGTTCGAATCCCATCAGCTCCACCAATCATAACTTTTCCACACCAAAAGGTTGAAACCTTCTTTGAGTTTGCCATAACTCACGCTCCCCAAGGCGGGAGGAGTGAGCCACGGCCCAGAGCCTTTCCCACAAAGTAGTCGCATCCCCTGAAAATTCGTTGAGGTCATACTACGAAGCAAGCTTCGACGGGTATACCTGTTTCAAGATTCCTAGTGGTTCTTCCACTTGCATCGGAGGAGCAGAGCTATGACACCACATGACTATTCTCCGTCCTATCCAAACCGAACTGCAAGAACCAAGGCCTACTTAGAGCCCAGCGAAGTAGAAAGCCTAGAGAAACGTGCCAGCAATCTTCGTGACAGATTACTAATCCGCCTCCTATTTCACCTAGGATGTCGCGTGTCCGAAGCTCTAGCTTTAAAAGTCCAAGACATAGACTTCAACCAAGGCACAGTAGTCATTCAGCATCTCAAGTGTCGCGTCAGGCTTTCCTGCCGTATGTGCGGAGCGAGACTTGGGGCGACTAATGTCTTTTGCTCTAAATGCGGCGGCAGGATAGAGACGAGTAAGAGCGAAGAGCAACTGCACCGCCGGCAGAGGGTATTGCCAATTGACAGCGATACCTTAACGCTGCTTAAGGAATACGTCCGGCGCGGTGGCCCGGTTGTTCGAGATGGAAAGAGACTGATTTTTGGCATTAATCGCCACCGCGCTTGGCAGGTTGTGAGGGACTGCGGTGAAAGAGCTGGACTGGCAAGGCTGATTAACCGTGAGACCGGCATAATTCATAACGTCAGCCCACACCGCCTGCGCGATGCTTTCGCAGTCCATGCGATAAAACTGAATGACACCGGAGACGGGCTTCGACTACTCCAGGAGCATTTAGGGCACCAGAGCTTTAATACCACGGCCAAGTACAGGAAGATATCCGGCACAGAACATCAGGAATGGTATCAGAAACTGTGGAGCAAGAAAGATTGATCGGCACATCTTCTATCTTCGAGGTGAAACAAAGTGGCTGAGCTGCTGAGACCAGCCAGGGGCGGCTTTCTCCGTCCTTTTGGCTGCGGATGGTTTATTCGTGAGTTTCTTCTGGGGTACGGCCCGAGCGGATCGCCGTCAATCGACCCGGAAGTTGGAGCACCTCAAAGCGATGTTTTTTATTTCTACAAGCGGGCTTTGATGCGAGCTACGGCAGTGGACCAGGCGACGAGAATGGAGGAAAAGCAGGCCCGGCGAGAAAAGCGTCCAATAGAGCCCTCTAACATTGAGAGATTGGCCGAGCAATATCTATCGCGAATGCCTTACAAATCTCGGGGGTGCAGATTCCATAGTTTTGTCGTGTATTTTTCCAACCTTCAACGATTGCATTGGGTGGAATCTACCGGGCGAGAAGAACCGTCAAGTTTTCAGGATCATTATCCACCGGGTCCGCCACGCCGATATTTCCGGCTCACTGATGCTGGTAGAACTGCTCCTGAGACAGCCTGGGCTAATCCCTATCGCTCTCTTTACGGCTAATGTCCAGCAGACTGGATGTAAAGCCGATAACAATTGGTTTTTGTTCATGAAATCTAAGAGAAATCAGAGAAGGGACTCTTGTTCAAGAGATGTTCAAATAGCGTTCAAAATCCTGTTCAAATGCCGGTTACATCATTCAAATGTGGTTCAAATTTCCATGATTTATCAGTTCGAAAATCACCTACGAAAGGAGACTGAAAATGGAACGATTAACAGCAAAAAAGAAACTCGCCGTTGTCAGGCTTTATTTGTCCGGCCTATCCTATGACGACATTGCGGCCAGAAGCGGTGTCAGCAAAGGGACAGTCGCCAATGTTGCCACTGAGCTGAAGGCAGGCATGATTCCCGAGGCAGCTGATGTGGGTGAGTACATCGAGCTACTTCGCGAATTATCCTTCGACTTGAAACGGTCAGAGCTAACTCCAGGGCAATGTGCTGTGGGGCTCATACTTCTCAACCAGATCAGTGAATGTGGGCTCGACCCGGCGGACATCAATCGCTGGCCGATGATTCTCAAATCGGTAAGAAACGAAGATGATATTAACGAGTTTGTCCGGCTGGTCTACAGCATTCAGCAAGTCCAGCAAAGAAGCGGCTTGAGTCTTGAGGCTCTCGACAACAAAGTCCACGAACTCGAGAGAAAAGCAGCCGATCTTGAACCTATATCAGACAAACTGGAGGACTACAAAAAGCAGCTCGCCGAACTAACCAAGCAGCGAGAGGAACTTGCCAACTCAGTAGCCATGCTCGAACAAAAAAGTAAACTGCTGACCCCCCGGACCGAGGACATGGGAAGACGTGAACAGACCCTATCACGCCGGATTGCTGACATGGAGCCGAAGGCCAAGAAAGCAGAAACGACTCTCTCTACCTTGAAGGGCGAGATGCAAAAGCTTGAAGATATTGGATTCTCCCTGAGGGGACTGGCTGAGTTCAACGAGAAGCTAGGAGTGATTGCGCAGCATCACGCTATCAAGCCTTCCGAACTCAGGAGCCGCTTACTACACGAGCTTGAGACCCTCAACAAAGGGCTGGCACTCGAAACCCTAATCCAGAGCCGGCAGCAAGAGTTGGATAAGACGGAGCAAGGTCTTGTCAGAACCAAAAAGGAGATAGAGACTGCCAGAATGGTTGTTGACGCCCTCAAACAGGAGAAAGTGAATCTGGAGGCGAATATCAGGGAAACGAGAGAAAAGGTGGGCGAGGAAATCGTCAAAATCATCCCTCTCGCTCAGGATGCGATCGCCAAATTGAGGAAAGACCTACGCCGCGGCAACGACGAGGCTCTGGCAGAGGTGCAGCGGCTCAGGAATGAAGCCATAGAGGTAGGCAAAGATGTGGGACGATACGAAGGAATCCTGAAGTCTTGCCAATGGCTCAACGAGTTACTGGACCTGGTGCGAGGTGAAGAAAACATTGAAGGCAAACGGGTCAGGATTATCGTGATACCGGTTGTGCGAGCTCTGCACGGCTGGTTGAAACGTCAATATAGCCACTCTCTATCACTCACATCTCTGTCCCTTACAGTTGAGAGGCTGGTTAGCGAGTTAGAAACATGGAATATCTAAAGCCATTTCATAGCCAACTGGAAAATTTGCAGTCTCAAGCGAAGAAGCTAAATGAATCGGGGCTTGCGTTGAACACACTATTTGCCCAAGAAGAAACCCGGCTGAAGCGAGAGGATGAAGCATCAAGCCTGAGAGCAGTATATCGTACTGTTGTGGAGCAGTTGCAGCGGTTGGAGGGGACTGAGGCTTCAGTCAAGCGTGGTCACAGCCAGGCGAACTTGATATTATCCCTGGGTGGATTGGCTGTGGCAGCAATGGGTTCAAAGAGCAAGCAGCTGTCAGCTATCACACATTACCTTCTCCAGCCGCCCGCTGATGAACAGCAATCTTTCGGCCTGGTTATGGTCTGTATCGGCCCTAAGGGGCTGCCTGACGATGTTCGGGGTGTCTCTATATCCCAGCTAGCCCGTGAATCAGGTCGACCGCAGCCCGAGATTATTAACAAACTGCGAGAAGATGGCTATCTCCTTTTCAGCGAACATGTATTCTCTCTCCTGATTGACAGGTTGGCCTGTCACGTTCGTGCAGGAAAGCTGAATTTACCTGTATCTGGGGACAAACTGGCGGAGATTACAGGATTGGACAAGCCAAAGCCCAGAATCAAGGTCATAGAAACAGAGTAGATTGCTAGTCTGCTGGCAAGGCTAGTCCTCTCGGTCTTGCCCTTGATACTGCTCGTTGTCTCCCTGTGGCTCTGCCTGAGCAGTCCTGTCGCCGTCTGACAAAGCTGTATTCGCCATTTCAGCCAACTTGATTTATCCCAAGAAAATAAAGCTGCCCGCCCAATATGACGAAAATATAGGTTCATTCTTTTAATGAACAAAATGTCCTTTTGTGTGATGATGGATATTGGATAATCGCACCTTAACAACTGAATATCGGATAAGCCTAGCCTGAGCGCTTGCTCACCTTTGGGCAAATACAAACGAGAAGGGGGGCAAGATGAAAGGATTAGGAAAAAGGCAAGGTATTTGCCACTGGGACTCGGGTAACGCAATTTGCGTTACCACAGCGACAAACCCTTGCCAGCTACAGTCTAACCGAAGTGCAAAGGGAGAGCAAGCGGTCAATGGCGGCAACGGCTATGACCAGCTACCAGAGCCATTCTATACCTTCTATACCATCGCTAGGCACTTCGCTTACAAAGCGAAGCTAGATGAACGAGAGGACTTGCTACACGACATTATTGAAGGGCTTGCCAGTGTAGCAAAGCGGAAGCAGTTACAGGGTCAAGAGTTTAGCGAACCAGCTATGTATAGGACAGCAGAACATATCAAAGACCACTACTGGTATCGCCACTACTCCTATCATAATGGACTGGACTGCCAGCATTGTAGCAAAGCTCAACGGGCGAAGTGTCGCAAGGCGTGGGCACATAGCGACTGGGCATATACTGACTGCCATCGGGCAATTCAGCTTGAGAGTATAAACCAGCCTGTAATAGATAAGGAAGGCAATATAACGGAACTGGCGGAGCTGATAGCCGATGATAAAGCTCTGGACTTGGCGGAGTGGATAGACGCCAAGACATTCCTGATAGGCTCGCCAATCCGACTGAAGTTGATAGCTAAGAAACTAAGCAAGGGAGAGAGGCTCACAGGCGGAGAGTGCGTATATCTCACGAAGCTGCGCAAAAACAGGCAAAAACAGCTAGTTTAGGGTTAAGGTTTTAGGCAATTTCGGACTTATATATAGTAGGAGCTAGCGCATAGGCTAGCGAGCGCAGCTATGCGAGAGCTTACTACTAGGCGAAGCTGGCGAATTTGCCCGACGCCAGATAGCCGAAGGGGGTGTTTCAAAAAAGTGGAACAACTTAATATCGTGGGCAAACGCTCAGGCGAAGGCTTTGTGGCTCACAAGGCTAAACTGGTAAACGCCTTGTCCAGAGTGTTAGCTGATAGGCTACTGCTTATGGACTTTACATTAGGGCGTAAAGGCTTTCTAGGCTACATTAAAGCTCTTAGTGGAAGCAATATCGTCAAGATAGTGCCAGCTTCCACTAACGGCAATGCTAGCGAGGCGCAGGTTGCTGATAAAAGGCTGAAGGTAGTATGTGGAGCTAATACCAGTTACCTTGTGGACACGTCTTGGATTGGCGATAAGACGCCAATGACCCTTGCTGAAGTCAGGATTAGTCCAGACAACAGCGTAAAGCCAAACATCGGCAGCCTAGAGCTTTCAGAGGTGCTAACTAGAATGCTACCTTTCACCGCCACTGACGACACTAGACCAGTTCTCCAGTGTGTGTTGTTTAAGGCAGGGGAAGGCAAGTTACAGCTAGTTAGTTCCGATGGCTTTAGACTGGCGATTGTTACTCTGGACTATGACGACGGAGAGGGCCAGGTGCTAATCAACCGAGACGAGTTGAAAGGCATAGCCAGCGCCTTGCGGAAGGCAAAGAGGGTTAGGCTAGGCTTTGAGAAGAGTGGGGATAAGTTGGAAGGTATGAACCTCACAATTGATACCGAAGCAATACGCTATACGTGGCGTGGCGCTGATGGGGAATATCCTGACTATGAGAAGCTCATACCAACGGAGTTTAGCACTGTAGCTCACCTTGACACAGTAGAAGCTGGCAAGGCGATTGCCTCACTCAAAGCCATCTCTGACAATCCTAAATCCTATGCAATAGACTTGACCATTGGCGAAGGCAAGATAGTTATGGCTAATCCTGATGAGATAGCCGATACTGTCATACCAGCCGATACCGATGGACAATGCTCTGTCAGGGTTGACGGTGGTTATCTTGCCGATGTCCTAAAAGCCTGCGGGGGCATGGTGGACTTTAAGCTCACCAATGCTTACTCACCAATGCTCTTTACTGCCGATGGTTATCAAGTGGTAGTAATGCCGATGATAAGCGACAAGGCAAAAGAGCAACAGGAACAGGACATAGAGACAAGGAAAATCGAAGCCGAAGCCCAAGCGGTAGCAGATGCAAAAGCCAAAACCGAAACAAAGCCGAAGCGTAGCCGTAAGAGAGAACCAGTAGCAGTAGCCTAGAGCGTTTGACCGAACACAACCACGCACAAAGAGGCGGCGGTAGCCGCCTTTTTGTGCTTTTTTTGTAGGGGTATCCCTGCCTTGTGCGGTGGGGATACCCCCTTTTGTTTGTCTTGGGCAAATCCAGCAGAAAGGAGTTGCTATGGAATGTGGATTGTGCCATCGCAAAGTTTCAGGCTTGATACACCTACGAGTTTACACATCACGTGGTATTCAAGTCTGTGATGAGTGCTATAAGGTGATAGACAGCAATCGCAACAAACCTTACTCAAAGGTAATGGACAAACTAGCCATAGCTGAAGCTGGCTACTATGTTAATCGTAAGATGGCAACGCTAACAAGAAGCTAAATATAGCCCGGCTTTAGCAGGAACAGGGTGCGAATTCTAATATGCCCAAATTGGACAGGGTCGAGGTTACCCCTCGACCCTATTTTTTTGCCCCTGAAGTAACAATCCAAGTAAATGTGCAACAAACCAGGCTACTGTGGCCAAGTGAACAAAGTGGCCAAAACATGAGGGAGCCTGCTCCAATTATTGGGTGTGCTGGCTAGATTGAGCTAGTGGAGACGATGGTGGTTGAGGCGAGGTAGGCAGTGATGAAGTAGAGGTAGTCGTGAACTCACTCCCGGATAACAAGAGAAAGATGATGGCCACAATGCCATTTACGACCGCGTGGGTGTAAAGAGAGCACAGGCGACCCCTGCTAACACCGGCCCCGAATCTGGCGCCTGATGGCAAAAAAACCGCCGATGCTCAGCTACGGTTCTACAATCTGTACCAGCTTTATGTAAACGAATTGGGCCCCGTTTTGGAGTGTCGCATTTATCGTCAAAGGATACGAGACATTACCACCAATAAATCCTCCTCCGATCAAAGTGCACGTTTCGCTAGTGCTTCCATCAGGCTGCAAAGGATTCGAAGGAGTGACATTAAAGGCAAAGTAGAAGGATCGGTTTACTTCAAGAGTGGCAGTTAACAAAATGACAGGCTCAACAGCCACATTCTTCAGAGTTATTTCGACTACCGGTCCTGCCCAATTGAATGGTTGGAGGGGGCCCAACACAGACGTGATTTCAATCGGTTGCTGGTCTTGCGGCGTTGAGACCGGCTGCCAGCTCAGGAAAGGATAGGTCACGCCATCAACGATGTTCCAGGTGTAGGTGGGGTTGGTCGCGCCAGGAGGGACCACGCATATTTCCCAGGCCGCGCCTGAGAATGTGGCCATGTCCTGCATTTCCGCGGTAGTCTTGCCCGTCCCACCAGCCGAAGTAGCTTGTCCGCTGGTTTCGGTGTCCCAGAAGGAGTTGCTCACAGTGCCCTCATAATTCCATCCCACCAGACCGCCAACGGACGAATTGCCAGTCACGTTGCCGCTGGAATAAGAGTCGCTCACAGTGTCATAATTGCATCCCACCAGACCGCCAACACAGTTATCGCCAGTCACGTTGCCGCTGGAATAGGAGTTGCTCACGGTGTCTCGATTCCATCCCACCAGACCGCCAACACCATCTTCGCCAGTCACGCTGCCGGTGGCATAGGAGTTGCTCACAGTGCCGTGATAATTATCTCCCACCAGACCGCCAACCTTAGACTCGGCGCCGGTCACGCTGCCGGTGGAATAGGAGTTGCTCACAGTGCCAAAATTAAATCCCACCAGACCGCCAACCTTAGACTCGGCGCCGGTCACGCTGCCGGTGGAATAGGAGTTGCTCACAGAGCCCCAATTATCTCCCACCAGACCGCCAACAAGCCACTTGCCGGTCACGCTGCCGGTGGAATAGGAGTTGCTCACAGAGCCCCAATTATCTCCCACCAGACCGCCAATACCAAAAGGGCCATTCACATTGCTGCTGGAATAGGAGTTGCTTACAGTGCCCTTATTCTCTCCCACTAGACCGCCAACATACCTACTGCCAGTCACAGTGGCGTTCACCACGCTGACATTCTTGATGACTCCTCCCACACCAACATAACCGAAAAGCCCCACACCACTTTCGTCAGGCCGGTTGATAAACAGGTCACGTATCTCGTATCCTTGCCCGTCGAAACTCCCTTTAAATGGGTGACCCCAAGTTTCAATTGGCTGCCAGCCCTTTCCCTGATTGGCTGTCTCACTCGCCAGCTCCTCATAACCGGCAGTGGTGGAATCGAGGTCGTTCATCAGAATGTGATGGCCGCCCAGGTTGTTCCTGATGTCATCCAAATCATACCAATCCCGCACTTCAATAGGGCCGGGCGCGACATAGCCTACCGTCCCGGCAGTTAGCGCTACCATAATCAAAAAGACTACAGTAATCGAGAAGATGCCAACTCTTGTCATATATAAAAAGCCTTCTGTAATTATTATATCACTAGTGAAGGAATTATCAATGGGTTGCGGTATCCAGGACATAGTACTGAGCGAAGGAGTCACAAAACGTTATTGTGTGATGGGTAACAAAACAGGCTTTTGTTACGTCTAGTGCAGCTTTTGGTCTAATGTTTAATATGCTGGCTGGCCTCTGGAACAATATATTCGTTGCAAGCAAACCGGCATTAAACCCGCTTCTGAATGAGAATTCCTGCACTCTGGTGAGTTACGCGGATCTAGGGAAGTGGCTCTTCAATTAAGATCAAGCCCGGTTAATGACGAGAATCAATGTGGCCAACTAAAGTCAGTACAACAAATAATTTGCCACACCCATACCAATTATTACAGCTCCTATAGTTATTCTAATAATTTTAGAATATTTAATGGCAATATTAAACCTTTGATAAGGGAAAAAAACAGAAATAAAAAATATAACAATCACCGCGATATTAATGATTTGAAAGGTACTGCGCGACATTCAAAGATACCTCCGTCAGCTTAATTAATAGAAATTATAGAAATTGAGGGGTTTATTATAACAAATAATAAACCCCTCATAAACTCTTTTGTTATTGGGCCCCTATATAGGTGGGGAAGGGAAGTATATAATGCTGCCTTATTTTAATGCCCGTGTTGTTTCTATTGACGTAATCGAGAACCTGGGCACCTATTAACATTACGCCAGCAAAAATCGCGGCAATAGGAGCAGCTGGTCCAAGAAAAGCGATTAATACCGCACTAACTCCCCCGCCCATTCTCATTGCAAAAACAAGATCATCGCAAGCGGCATCAGACAAATAAGTCCAAGTTCCCCACCAGTAACGGTAAACAGCACTTATACCTCCTGAAGAAGATAAAGCTTGAATCCCTATATCTCCTGAAGAAGATAAAGCTTGAATCCCTTCTACCAAGTAAACGGCATTGCCTTCTGCTACTAATTGACTGTTAGGTTCCAAATATTGACTGATAGATTCTAGGTATTTCTCCGTAACAGTAAGTGTAAAGTCAGGATTGCATACCAAGTATCCGCTATCAATCATCGAGTTTGTTGATTCTATTCCTGCTAATAATGATTGATATACTTCACTGTCAATACTTTTAACTATCCCCTTCGGTGCATCTAATACAATATTGCCGGTCTCTGAGATTGATAAATAGCGCTGCAACTTATCTATGGCTTGGGTATATTGCTGTTCCAGTGTGAGCCCAGCCCTTGCGCTTGGGCTAGCAGCACCAACATAGCCTGGTACCAGAGCCAACACAACTGCCACACACACAACCAACATTAATAGTTTCTTTATCATCTTTTCCTCCCTTTCTTTATTTGTATTTTTGTTTTTAATTACCGTTATCCCCTCAAGACTATCACCCCCTTTCCGCTGTTTTTGTTTCAGATGACCTATTAATAGTTCGTGCTAAGGCCACTCGTGCTAAAGCCTGTCGTGCTAAAGCCTGTCGTGCTAAAACCTGTCGTTTAAGATTAACACTTCCCCCAAAAAAAGTCAATACCTTTTAACTCCATTACCGGTTTTTTTATAAATAATTTAACTTAAAATTCGATTTAGCAAATTTTTAAATGAACCGTGATTAAGATAACGCAGGGCTGCGCAGGATAGGAGAAAGTTATTATTTGGTCATATTAGTTGTTATAATAGAAGCAGCACAAACGAGTAAAGGTTCCACGAAAATAGTCAGGAGAAGACTAGGATGCTGAAAGAGTTGGAATTAAGAAATATAGCTTTGAGAACATGGCTCTTGACGCACCGAACCCATGACCTGCTTAGGGAGTGTGAAGACAAAGTATTGGGTGAATACAATATTACTACAGAGCAGTGCACAGCGCTTATAGCTATAGAATACCTCGATGATCCTGTAAGGCCAACTGACGTAGCCCGGTTGCTGCTACGCAAAGGAAACAGTGCGAGCTTGATAATCGATAGAATGGTGAAGGCTGGTCTGGTCAGAAGGATAAGAGACAGACATGACCGCAGGGTAGTGCGCGTGGTTATGACCAGCAAGGGGAGGGAGGCTTTTGAACAAGCAACTCCAGCATTCTGGTGGCTTATCGAAGAAAGAGTATCATCACTGTCATATGAGGACAAACATACCTTGATCAGCCTGCTGGAGAGGCTGAGAGACACGGCATTTGAGTATCTCAATCCAGAAAGGGATATCCGGGAAATAAGTAGATATGAGATTGAGGACATGGCTCGTTTTATGAAACGGATAACCAAGTACATCTCGAGCTCCGCTGCGCTGAAAGACTTGGAATTAAGAAATATAGCTTTGAGAACGTGGCTATTGGCACACCGAACCCACGACCTGCTTAGGAAGTGTGAAGACAAAGTATTGGGTGAATACAATATTACTACAGAGCAGTGCACAGCGCTTATAGCTATAGAATACCTTGATGATCCTGTAAGGCCAACTGACGTAGCCCGGTTGCTGCTACGCAAAGGAACCAGTGCGAGCATGATAATCGACCGAATGGTCAAGGCTGGTCTGGTTAGAAGGGTAAGAGACAGGCATGACCGCAGGGTAGTGCGCGTGGTTATCACCAGCAAGGGGAGAGAGACTTTTGAACGAGCAACTCCAGCATTCTGGGGGCTTATTGAGGAAATACTGTCGTCACTATCATACGAGGACAAACATACCTTGATCAGCCTGCTGGAGAGGCTAAGAGACACGGCGTTTGAATATATCAATCCAGAAAGGGATATCCGGGAAATAAGTAGATATGAGATCGAGGACATGACTCGTTTTATGAAATGGATGACCAGGTACATCTCGACCTCCGCTTCTTAAGCCAAACGTCAGGGCGGTGAGAAAGAGAAGTCATATGATGAGGTTAGTTCACTTTATTTGTGTTAGCTAGCGTATATTAGCCTCGCAGAGTTCGCAATAATCCCGATAGGACGAAAAATACTCCCCGTTTCAATCTACAGGCAAAAACACCTTAACCACTGGGAAAGACTGCCTAGATTTTGATAAGTGCACCAAAGTCAGGGATGTACAACAGCCATTCGGTGCATCACACAAAACGCTACATTGTGTGGTTGCACCTATATGGCGATGGCCATGTGAACAGCAGGTAGTGACATAGCGAGAACTAGGGGGACTGCAAAGTGAGCCATACCAAAAAGGTGCTTCCTGCCCCGACCTGGCTTTCCACCTCTATCTTCCCACCATGAGCCTCAGCAATATGTCGGCATATTGCCAGGCCCAGACCACTGCCTCCTTCAGCGCGCGAGCGCGATTTATCAACTCGGTAGAACCGTTCAAAGATGAAAGGTATGTCTTCTGCCGGGATGCCAACTCCGGTATCCGTGATGGCCACGACGGACATTTGCCCTTCGCGGCGAAGTGAGACGGAAACAGTCCCCGGACTGGGGGTATATCTGATGGCATTATCCAGAAGATTCATGAACAGTCCTCTCAGCCTGGCTTTATCGCCTTTCACCATTAAATCCTGCGTCTGACCTAATAGGAAGCTAAGCCCTTTTTCCTGGCAGAGAATCTCTACATCCTTGCTCAGGTTACCAATGAGCTTGCCGAGATCGACTTCCGTGAAGTTCCATTGTTCCTTTCCAGCATCGGCACGAGCGAGGGTAAGCAATTGGTCAATAAGGGAGGACATCTGTCTTGATTCCTGAGAAATAATCTCTAAAGATTGCTGGTAATCGCTTGATGGTCTTTCCTTCTGGAGTGACAGAGTGGATTCAGCTTCAATTACCGCCAGGGGAGTACGTAATTCGTGCGAGGCATCGCTGGTGAATTGCTTCTGGCGCTGGAACGCTTTTTCCAATCGTCCAATCATTTCATTCAGCGTCGCTGCGAGCCTCCCCAATTCGTCTTTGGTGTTCACATTAATCCTTTGACTTAAGTCACCTTCTCCGATTTCCTGCGCTGTCTGGGCAATTTTGTCTACTGGCTTAAGAGCTCGGCGGGCTAGAAATATACCGCCCGCGGCAGCCAATCCCAGTGCCAGTGGGACAGCGATGATGAGGGTGCGCACCAAACCAGCCAATGCCTGGTCTATCTGTTTTGTCGAGCGGGCAATAACCAGTGCAGCTGGCTGGATACCGGGCGGTGGTCCCGGCATGCCAATGTTTATGGGGACAGCCAGGAGGCGCAGTCTTTCGCCTTCCGCCGTCTGGATAGTGGTAAACAAACTTGTGCCAGCAATGGCTTGCGAAATGAGTTCGTGACTCAGGGGAATACTTATCCCTCGGGGAGACACCTCCATCAATTGGTCACCAGAGTAAAAGTACAATATGATGATTTCCCCTAACTCCTCCTGGAGTTCCCCTTGCCTGATACTTTCCAGAATAGCCGGGATACTACGTAGCTGCGTCGAACGTAATTCCAGCGAATCATCCAGATTCCGATAGAGGCTTCGCGAGAGATAAAAATAAACCCCGGCACTGAGAGCAATCAATAGAACTGCCAGCACCAGCAGGTACCAGATGGTGAATCGGAATTTGATGCTATGAATGAAGTTCATGGCGCTTTCAACCGATAGCCGGCTCCTCTCACCGTCTGAATCAGGCTATCCTCCCCCTCGGAGTCAATCTTACGCCTCAGTCGGCGGATATAGACGTCTACCAGATTAGACAGGCTATCGAAGTCGTAATCCCAGGCATGTTCCTCGATCATGGTCCGCGTGACTACTACGTTGGGATGGCGCATGAAGTACTCCAGGATGACGTATTCCTTAGTGGTCAATTCAATAAGTCTTTGTCCTCGCCAAACTTGGCGGGTAAGAGTGTTCAGAGTTAAGTCTCCCACCCGAAGCTCTGGCGATTTGGACATTCCTTCTCTCCGCAGGAGTGCCCGGACTCGGGCAAGAAGCTCACTGAAGGCAAAAGGTTTAACCAGATAATCATCGGCTCCCGTATCTAGCCCTTTGACGCGGTCCTCCACAGTGTCTTTAGCCGTCAACATCAGAATAGGGGTATTAATCTTCTTGGCGCGAAGCTCATGGCAAACTTCGATGCCATCCTTATTGGGCAGCATGATGTCTAAAATGATGAGGTCATACGGATTGACCTCGGCAAGGTATTCTCCCTCCTCTCCATCGTAAGCTAGGTCAACAGCGTAGGCTTCTTCCAGAAGTCCGCGCTTAATGATAGCACAGAGCCGCCGGTCATCATCTACAACTAAAATTCGCATGACAAACTCCCAAAACAAATTATATTACACCAAGATGAACATGAGATGAAATGGCTCAATTGTGTGATTTTTCTGCCGTTCACTCCCGGTTCATGGTGGGTTCATGTTGCTGTGATAAGCTTGATTTGCACTGACGGGGATTAACTGGAAAAGGAAATGAGATGTACTTATCAAGTAAAGAAGGTCGATATAGCATCCGAGGAAGAAACATATTCCCAACAGTAGAAAAAATAGAAAGGAGGTGATATGCCAGTGCGCAAACGTAAGTGGTTCATTCCAGTCGTGGTGCTGTCCATACTGTTGATCGGAGGTATAGCTGGGGGATTGATTGCTGCTGCGGACGATAGCTCAAGCAATACTGAGGACCAGAGCCAGACTACCGATCGATACCAGGCGCTTCTGGACAGAGGTTGTGCCATCTATGAGGAGAATACGGGTGTGGCCATAGACTCAGAACAACTAAAAGATGCTCTGGATCAGGCTCGAAGCGAGCTGCAGGAGGAAGCTCTAGAAACCCGGCTGCAGAACCTCGTGGACGAGGGCAAGATGACTCAGGAAGAAGCTGATCAGTACCTGGAATGGTGGCAGTCCCAGCCCGACATCGAATTACCGGGGCTCGGCGGACATGGTCACGGTGGTGGCATGATGTGGGGTGGAGGTTTTCAGCCTTGGGGTGGTCCATGTTCCCCTGATGCTTCCAGTGAAGCAAACGGTTAATAAGGAGACTGTGTAGAACCTGTCTGGAGAGGGGGTGGGTCTTCCCCCTCTCATTGGTATGGAGGTGAAAAATGTCTAAGCTAAAATATATTCTAATAGCTGTCCTTTTGGTTGTTGGTATCAGCCTAGTTGTTGCCAACACCGTACCTAACTCCCCCAGCTTTGCCTCAGAATATCTGTGTGTTGACGAAGAAATTGGCTCTGAGCTTAGTACCCAGGAGTTAGTGGCAGAGGTGGCTCCTGCCGTGGTTTCCATCGTCACGGAAACGGTGGGCTATAACTGGTTCTGGTAGGCAGTCCCACAAACAGGAGCGGGAAGCGGGATAATAATCAGCTCGGACGGCTATATTGTGACCAACAACCATGTGGTAGAAGGTGCCCAAAAAGTGACCGTAACTCTTAGTGACGGAAGTGCTTTTGCGGCAACTGTAGTGGGTACAGACGCGCAAACTGATTTGGCGGTGGTGAAAATTGACGCCAGCAATCTTACCTACTTACATTTCCTGAGCAACTCTCTGGAGCAGCTTAGCGTCCTTGACCCGGTGGTAGCTGTGGGCAATGCTTTGGCCCTGCCGGGAGGTCCTACCTGGACTACCGGCGTGGTCAGCAATCTGGGACGCTCTATTGAAGAGAACACCGGAGTGGTGCTCAATGACATTATTCAGACTGATGCGGCTATCAACGCAGGAAATAGCGGTGGACCGCTACTAGACACGGCAGGGCAAGTGGTCGGCATCAATGTGGCTATCGCCAGCAATGCCGAGAACATAGGTTTCGCCATAAGTACTGATACCGCCATTCCAGTAGTGCAGAGCCTAATAACCGAGGGAAAAGTGGTTCGTCCCTGGCTTGGAGTGGAAGTGACCACCGTCACCTCTACTATCCAGCAGTACTATAACCTGTCAGTCAACGCGGGAGCGCTCATCACCAGTGTAACCAGCAGTAGCCCGGCAAATAAGGCTGGACTAAGAGCGGGTGATGTTATCACTAAGATAAACGATGAGGATATCAGCACTGCCGCAGAACTGATCTCAGCCATAAGGTCTCATCAGATTGGTGACCAGGTTGAGATTGTCTATTACCATGGGAATGTACAGAATGTAGCTAATGCCATGCTGGAGGAGTCTCCGTCTTAGGCTGACAACGAGTAGGAAAAAAGGAGGCAAAATATTTAAATGGGTTTGTCCAATTTTGGTGCTTTCCTGTTAACCAATGTTTTTATTAACTTTCGGGGGCAGTCGGATTTGATAATTGCTTAACAATTTCCTGCCGCATTGTTGGCATTGGCAGTAGAAAGGCAAGGGTAAATGCAATGAAAGCGTTAATGAAAAAGAGAGTATCGAAGATAATATTAGCCGTGGTGCTATGCGGGGTCGGTGCCTTCTTGTTAATTAGTGTTTTTAAACCGGACTCGGCACCAGCACTACAGTACCAAATAGCAACTGTACAGGGGGGAAACCTGACAATAGAGATTACTGGCAGTGGCAATCTGGCGCTATCTTCTACCGAGGATCTCACTTTTGAGATGGCAGGAACGGTGCAAGAAGTGTTGGTAGAAGCAGGTAATTCCGTGGAAGAAGGACAGGTGATAGCGAGACTGGACACGTCCGAATGGGAAAACGAGTTGACGGCACTGGAGCTTGACCTGCTTCAGGCGAAGATAAACCTGTGGAATGCCGAACTTGCCTTGGACAGGGTTGAGGAGGACACCACTAGTGACTTTCGTGCTTGGGAGATACAAATAAAAAGGCTGCAGGTCAGGCTTGCTGAGGGGCGCTTGGAAGATGCCGAGAAAGCGTTAGAAGAAGCCAGCGAGGTTAGCCCAGAGGTTACTGCTCCCTTCGATGGGTTTATCACTAACGTTAATGTCAGTGGTGGCGACGAGGTGAAGAAAGGGACGGTGGCAGCGACCCTTGCCGACCCCAACAAGTTTGAAGTCGATATTATGGTAAGCGAGATGGATATTTCCCAGGTAGAGGTTGGACAAAGAGTCGCAGTTCAGGCGGATGCCGCATCCACAATAAACCTGCCGGCTAAAGTGACTCACATTTCACCCACAGCAACTATTCAGTCAGGGGTAGTGAACTATGAAGTGAAGGTCGAGGTAGAATCACTTGAGGCGGTAGCGCAGGAACAGCAGACAGCAGGCCCGGCAGCGGCGATATCAGAAACCTTTCAGTTCAAGGAAGGCATGACTGTAACTGTGGCCATAATAGTACAGGAGAAAAACGACGTGCTGCTGGTACCCAACGTGGCCATTACTACGCAGAGGGGACAGAGCTATGTTCAGGTGCTATCGCCAGATGGCACCATCGAAAGGCGGGTTATAAAGACCGGCATCACCGATTATGTAAACACTGAGGTAACCGATGGACTTAGTGAAGGCGAAAAGGTGGTTGTTTTCCAAGGGACCGACACCCCATCGACGACGCCATCAGAATGGCCAGAGATGCCAGAGATGCCGGATGGAATGATACCAGGCATGAGAGGAATATCGTGATGATTCAGTTACAGGATATAACCAAAGTCTATCCCATGGGCAAGAGAGAACTGGTCGTGCTCAGAGGGATAACGCTTAATATTGAGGAGGCTGAACTGGTGGCAATTATGGGGCCTTCCGGTTCGGGCAAGACGACACTTCTCAATCTTCTTGGCTGCCTGGACAAACCGACATCGGGTAGTTACTATTTTGAGGGGAGAGAAGTCAGCCGCCTCAGCAGCAGCGAGCTGGCCCAAATCAGGGGACAGAAGATTGGCTTTATCTTCCAGACCTTTAATCTGCTGTCCCGGCTCACGGCACTGGCCAATGTGGAACTGGGCATGACCTACGTTGGCGGTGTTGACCATAGACGTGCCCTAGAGGCGCTGGCTCAGGTGGGCCTCTCTGACCGAGTCAATCATCGTCCAATCGAGCTTTCGGGAGGTGAGCAGCAGAGGGTGGCTATCGCTCGGGCTCTGGTGAAAAACCCTTCCCTGTTTCTGGCCGATGAACCTACCGGCCAGCTAGACAGCCGTTCTGGCGAGGAGATAATCTCCATTCTTACCTCTTTACATGCCGAGCAAGGAATCACTTTGCTTCTAGTAACCCATGATGCTAACGTTGCCCAGCACTGTCAGAGAATAATACACCTCAAGGATGGCGAGGTTGTCACGGAGGAAAGCGCATGAAGAAGTGGGGCACCTTTCTATCTACTGTCTGGCTTGGACTCAGTACTCACAAGCTGCGCAGCTTTTTGACTATGCTTGGAATCATTATCGGCGTAGCCTCTGTAATTACCCTGATGTCTATCGGCAAGGGTTCTACAGCACAAATCCTCTCCAATATCGAGAGCATGGGGGCAAACCTGGTTACCATCAGCCCCGCAATGAGTTTTGGTGCCGGAGGAGTGAGGGGTGCCGGCGGCAGCACCCAAACCCTAACTATGGAAGACGCAGAAGCAATATCCCAGCAGGTCTCTTATATATCTGCCGTGGCGCCTTCTTCCTCCAGCAACCTCCAATTGGTTGTGGGCGGTGAAAATATGAATTCCCAGGTCATCGGGACAACCCCCGAGTATATGTCAGTAGCTAACCTGAACCTCGCCAGAGGTGTTTTCTTCTCGGAGCAGGAATACGAGCGCGGTGCTAAGGTAGCCGTGCTCGGCTCCGATGTCGCTGAAACGCTGTTTGGAAGTGCTAATCCCGTAGGACAAAATATGCGGATGGGCACCATTATTGTAACCGTCATCGGAGTTCTGGAGAGTAAGGGGACCGGGTTTAACTCGCCTGATGATGTTGTTATCATCCCACTGACGGCCCTGCAGCAGACGGTTGCCCTGACGCGAACCGCCCAGGGCGAAAAGGTGGTAGCATCCATATATCTGACAGTAAGCGATGAAGAACAGGCAAACTATGTCAAGGAGCAAATCACCAGCCTGCTCCGCACCCGCCACCGTCTTGCAGCCTCTGACGAAGACGATTTTAGCATCAGTTCTATGGAGGAGATAGCCAGCAGCCTCGAGGAAACATCGGGTACGCTGACCCTCCTTCTGGGCGCTATTGCTGCTATTTCATTGCTGGTGGGGGGTATCGGCGTGATGAATATCATGCTGGTGTCGGTGCTGGAGAGGACCAGAGAGATAGGCATACGCAAGGCGCTGGGAGCCAGGGAGCAGGATATATGGATTCAATTTCTCTTAGAGGCCACCTTCCTGAGCTTTGCCGGGGGTATCATCGGGGCTATCATAGGCTGGGGAGTCTCCATGATTATTAACCGTATGGGGACTATGGCAACCTTGGTTACTCCTGATATAGTCATCCTTGCTGTTTCGGTATCGGTTGGCATTGGTTTATTCTTCGGCTTTTACCCTGCCTGGAATGCCTCCCGCCTCAATCCTATTGAAGCTCTGAGAAGCGAATGATGGCACCCAGCAGGGAAGCTCTACAGATGCCTGAAGCAAGGCACATTGCTTGGACTTGATGAGGCAGGAGTGACAACAGCTGAGGACTTTGTTTATTGACGTCAGTGTGTCGCCGCCTCACACAATTCACATACTGCTTCGGAATTCCTGCTTATCGCAAACTAGAGATGAAAAGCATAATACGGAATAGGAGCAAGGATACAGTAAGACCGCTTTCGAATCAGCCGCCCAGTAGTTGATAAATTGTAGTTACGAACGTTTTAAGATAGCTACTATCTTTTTTGACTGGCAGGAGGTAGGTCAAATGGCTGTTCAGCTATACAGTGCGCCTATTAATACTACCAAAAATATGCTACCAGAGAGATTTGAGCGTAAATTCTATTTAGTGCCTAAGGAAGTCGGCTTGGCCTATGGGCTTCTCCGCTTTCATTTCCAGCATCATCAATGTTCATGCCATCTATCATATTATTAATTCATCAAAAGGAAAGAGGTGGTTAGTACTCAGGCACTGTAACGCTCCACTAGATTGTGACTTACTGATCAAAACAAGCAAATGTTCCCCAACAAAAGACTATATTGTTTGCTTGTCGTAACAGTTGAAGGGGATTTTTGCAAAAGCGCGACAATCATCCGAGTTTAAAGGATAATAAGCCAGGTCTAGAAACTACCAATTAATTACTAGGAGTATTACCTGTCCCACAAAGACCAAGAAGGTTCCTATAATAAGTGTTATGAACGTGATTGCATTCGGTCCACTTAACGTTTGCCAACGTTTGCTATCAGGGTTTTGTTCAGCTCTATGTACAATCCATTTCTTTATATTGTGTAGCCAACGTCCTATCGGTCCTGTTTTCACAGCGAACACTATCGCTGCTATTACTGATGCTAGGAAAAAACCAATTACTGAGACTATCAAACCAGCATGTTCCATTTTCGTATCCTCCTTTTGTGTTATTAAGTATTTTATACAATATAAGTTAAGGATAGTAGTAAAAAGATGGATTAATCCCTCAAGGAGAGCCTTAAACATAGATTCACAGAATGAAAAGCGACTCCTTTGATGGATGTATCGAGCGAACCGGAAGTCCGTTACCTCTCTTAACGTTCTGAGGTTTTATGCAATGCGGCAAATTGCACAAAAGTCAGTATTGTTATCCACGAGTCGGTTACTCTAACTGCTATGTCGTGCAATTCCCTGACATTATTGTATAATGGCAGTGCAAACGCTTCGGGGGTGAGATAGATTTGGTAGAGGCAGCAAAGTCAGTAAGGCTGAAAGCATTTAGTGGCTATCTTGGTGCTGTCCAGAAAACTTTATCGGGCGGTTATGCCAGCGAAGGTTCCCATTATCCCACTCTGAAAACTCTTTTGGAGTCACTTGATGACGGAATCGTTGCTACCAGTCTACCCAGCCGTATAGAATGCGGCGCACCTGACTTTATCGTCACGAGGGGCTCAGCTACCACAGGCTACGTTGAAGCCAAGGATATTGGCAGGAGTCTTGACGAAACTGAAAAGACAGAACAGCTAAAGCGGTATCTCCCGTCTTTGAGTAACCTTATCCTGACTGACTATCTTGAGTTCCGCTGGTATGTGAACGGAGAACGCCGCCTCGCGGCATGTCTGGGCACATTGACCGCGGATAGCAAAATCAAACGTGACAGCGCCGGTATTCAAGCCGTAGCCGAACTTTTGAGTAACTTTCTCGCTCATAAAGCCACAGCTGTGGGCACTCCAAAAGAACTGGCGATGCGCATGGCTCGTCAGGCACACCTGATTCGGAATCTGATAATTAATGCCTTCGAGAAAGAGCCGAAAGGCGGCAACCTGCACAGCCAGCTTGCCGCCTTTCGTGATAACCTCATCCCTGACCTGTCAGCCGATTATTTTGCCGATATGTATGCTCAGACTATCGCCTACGGGTTGTTTGCGGCTCGCTGCACTAATTCCGGTGGGAAAGACTTCACGCGACAGGATGCCGCCTATCTTTTACCCAAGACCAACCCTTTCCTTCGTAAACTCTTTAACCAGATTGCTGGACCTGATTTAGATGACCGCATCGCTTGGCTGGTGGACGACCTGGCACAATTGCTTGCCCAGGCAGATATGGAAGCTGTCCTCAAAGACTTCGGTAAGCGCACCGCCAGGGAAGACCCCGTGGTGCACTTCTACGAGACATTCCTCAAAGAGTATGACCCCAGGATCAGGGAGATGCGCGGTGTCTATTATACGCCAGAGCCCGTGGTCTCCTACATCGTGCGCTCCATTGACCATTTCCTGAAAACCCGTTTTGATAGGTCGCTGGGCTTGGCGGATGATAAGACGCTCATACTCGACCCGGCGGTGGGCACCGCCACCTTCTTGTACATGGTGATAAATGAGATTCACCAGGCTATCATAAGCCAGGGACAAAAGGGCTTGTGGAATGACTACGTAACTGAGAAGTTACTGCCACGCATCTTTGGCTTTGAGCTCCTGATGGCTCCCTACGCTGTCGCTCACCTCAAGCTGGGGCTTCTGCTCCAAGAGACGGGCTACCGATTCCAGAGTGATCAGCGCCTGGGAATCTATCTCACCAACACGCTTGAAGAAGCATTCAAAAAGTCCGAGCAACTGGCTGGCTTCAATGAATACATTGTCGAGGAAGCCAATGCCGCCGCCGAAATCAAGAAAGAGAAGCCCATCATGGTGGTGCTGGGCAATCCACCATACTCGGGTATTTCGGCCAACGCCAGTGTCCGTACAGTGACTGATCCGAGGACAGGCAAACCAAAGCAAGAGCTGACCTGGATAGGCGAATTGATTGAAGACTATAAAGTGATAGACGGTCAACCATTGGGCGAACGCAAACACTGGCTGCAAGACGACTATGTCAAATTCATCCGGTTCGGGCAGTGGCGGATAAAGGAGACTGGGAACGGTGTTCTGGCCTTTATCACTAACCACGGCTACATTGATAACCCCACCTTTCGCGGCATGCGCCAATCCCTGATGAGCACCTTTACTGATATCTATATCCTGAATCTTCACGGCAATGTGAAAAAGAGAGAGACTTGTCCGGACGGGAGCAAAGACGAAAACGTGTTTGACATCCAGCAAGGTGTAGCTATCGGCATTTTGGTTAAAGAAACTGGCAAAGAGGCATCTGGCAAGATACATTACGCCGACATCTGGGGACTCCGTGAGGGAAAATACCACACACTTTTTGAGACGGACATCGATGATACTAAGTGGACGGAGTTGACTCCTACGCCCCCCTTCTACTTCTTTAATCCCTATGAAGCAAAACTCGAGCCTGAATATGAGAAGGGGTGGAAAGTCACAGACATATTCCCAATCAACAGTACCGGCATTGTTACCGCACGGGATGACATTGTAATCGACTTTGATAGCCAGACACTTGTTGAAAGAGTAACTGAATTTGCGGATTCTTTAATATCTGACGATGGTTTGCGCAATAAGTATTTTGGACATAAGAAAGAGGGTAAATACCCGCCTGGAGATACTCGTGGCTGGAAATTACCCGAGGCCAGGCAAAAGTTACAAAACGAAAAGGACCCTTCCGCATTTATAAGGCCCTGCCTGTATCGTCCCTTTGATATTCGTCATGTCTTCTATAGCAGCTATATGGTAGATTGGTCCCGTCCTGAAGTTATGCGCCACATGTTGGCGAGGGAGAATGTAGCCATTTTGACTACTCGCCAAACCCGTGACCAATGGGACGCTTTTGCCACGCGCAGTATAGTTGGGCACAAATCTCTGTCGGCGTATGATATCACTAGCTTGTTCCCCCTTTACCTCTACCCCACCAAGGGCGAGATGCAACTTGGAAGTGGGTACCGTCGCCCCAACCTGAACCCGGAGTTCATCAAGGCTGTCTCGGAGAAGCTGGGGTTGAAATTCGTTGAAGACGGCAGAGGAGACCTTGAGGGAACCTTTGGCCCGGAAGATATCTTCCACTACACTTACGCTGTCTTTCACTCGCCCACCTATCGCACCCGCTATGCCGAGTTCCTCAAGATAGACTTCCCCCGCCTGCCCCTGGCCTCGGATAAAGGGCTTTTCCAGTCGCTGGCGGCAAAAGGCGCCGAGCTGGTATCCCTTCACCTTATGGAGTTGCCCGTGCTCACTAACTTCATCACCCGATATCCCATCGCTGGCTCAAACACCGTGGAGAAGGTAAGCTACGATGAAAATAACCAGCGAGTCTATATCAACAAGACGCAGTATTTTGAGGGCGTTCCGCCGGAGGTCTGGGAGTGCCACATCGGCGGCTATCAAGTTTGCCAAAAATGGCTCAAAGACCGCAAAAGCCGAACACTCACCTATGATGAGCTGACCCACTACCAGAAAGTAATCGTAGCGCTGAAAGAAACCATCCGCCTGATGGCAGAGATAGACGAGATAATACCGGGGTGGCCGGTGGGGTGAGGAGTGGTCTTGACTGATAAAGTATATGGCAAGGTTATACAGACACATTATGGCAGAGGAAAGCTCAAACTTACCAATGGCAACGAACTTTCTTGCCATGCGATTATTCAGCAAATAGAAACAGGGGCAATTTATATCATCTGTAGGCTTGCAGCAAGTGTGACACAAGCTTCTTCTACTATCCAATCCGTCATGTCTATCATGAAATTCTCGGCTCAAGAATTAGAATATGTCTATGGCAAAACAAGGGATGGAATGAGTTTCAAGAGCCAGGGAAAACTCCACACTATACATGCAAATCTTCCACTATTTTCAAGCAAATCATCCGAATTCAAGTTGTTAGCTCGAGAGGTAGAGTTTTGGCTGGAAAACAAAGTCCATGCGAAGTGTTATAAGTTTAGTGTGGTCAATTTCGAATTCTTAGGAAATCATCCAGTACAGAAGGCTATCAGAAACGATGATAGAAAGATTGAGCATACCTATCTTGATCTTAAATTGGAAACACCGTGGGGTATAGCAGAAATAGACCCCGTAGCAGACTACGACAGTGTTATTTCCAAGCTCAAAGCACAAAAAGGCATATCTGTCACCTGCACACTCTTAGCTAAACCAACGGTTCACACGGAGTTCAAAGGTGTGATAGCCAAAGTCGAGGAGCTGTGCAAACTTCTTTCTTTAGCTCGTGGCACAAAGATAAACTGGATCAACGCCCAAGGTTATACACAAAATGATCAGCTTTGCCATACTATCCTCAAAAATTCTATTGCTTGGCCATTCTCACACTATCCTTTGATAGACTCGCGAAATCCCAACGATACTCCGTTCTTTATTAAAAAGGTATACCCCGCTTACCTGAGAAATCGTGACAGCTATAATCTTGATATCGCAATAGAGCAGTATTTAGATGCTAAGCGGGAAACGACATACCTTGAAACGAGGGGACTAGCGGCTGTGGCCCTCGTTGATTCCCTTCAGCAGTTGTATGCCTCAGAAAACGACTTTGTCGAAATAGTTAAGGGCTTTACCCAGCAAAAGCATATCGTCAGGAATGGGATGAAGACACTCATGAAATCTACATTTCCCGATATCCAGGTTGAAGAATTACAGGAAGTACTGCAGAAGATACCAGAGCTTAACCGGAGATCATTTCGAACTCTACTGAAACTATGGACACATAGTCTCGGTTTGCTGGTCGAGGATTCGGAACTAAAAGCAGTGACGGAGACTCGCAATTCCCTTGCTCATAAGATGCGCTTTAAATCAAACGAGCATGGAGAAAAACTACTCGAATACTTTCGCCTTATGAATCTTATCGATCAGGTGTTTCTCAAATTATTGGATTATAAGGGCTATTTTATCTATGTTGATTTGAAGACCCTAGCTTTTGAGCGCAGGGAGTTGGTATAGCCTCATCGAGGAACTGATAGAATCGAATTCTCTGACTACACTTTTCGTCACCTTGTGTAATTGAGTGCTTATCTCTAGGAGCTTGGAACGCAACTGTCAAGTTGTCTGATAAAATTAAAAAGGCTATCTATTTTGCCGGTGCACGAAGAAAGATATGCTACATCTATGTTTCCAACGACTGAATCAATTTCTGAACTACGCTTACGGTATCTACGGTGAGCGAGTTTAAGAATTTCGTCGAGCGTCCTTGATGGATGGTCGTATGCCAACTCTGGGTCGTCGTTCACTATGTCTAGGCCAAGACGACTGTATATATAAGCATTCGTTAGGCTGGCGTCTATCCTTTCAAACATCCGCCAATCGCACAAGAACCAAGCTTCCGTTTCCATGATTGCGAGAACGACACTGATTCTATCGTACACAGGTGACTTCCTTAATTTCACATCAATGAAATTCATAATCTGCATTTTGTCACCTCTATTATTGGGGAATAAATCCTGCAAACCCAATAACAAATTGAAGCCTTGCCTGACAACCATGTTGGAGGCATTATCAACAACATAGCTGGTTAGTTTTTCACGACTGGGGACTTCAACCAGCAAAAAGGAACAATCCAAGCCAATGGATTCTCTTGGCCCTTCATTCGACATGTAAGTATTCTTCCCCCGACGCACAATCTCCTTTACTCTGAATGTCAAATACCCATACCGTTGCCCAATAAGCTTCTTCGCAAACTTCCGCTCAGTTTGCCCCTCTACAAAGACGGCAATCCTAATCATGTGTTTTAGCCCTATACAGTCTATCAGCGAAGAAATCAAAATTGTTCAGACCGGTTAGAGCAAATTCATCAAACGCCTTACTGCTATTTCTGTAGTTAAATGCTTGAACGGTTTTCCCCTTCCTTTCAAATAAATTCCAATACTTGATGTCAACGGTATTCATCAGAAAGCGGTCATTTGACGTCGCAATTAGCTGAATTCCCGTGTCCTCGGCCCTCTTGAAAATAAGTTCTGTCAATTTAGAAGAACGTTCAAAATCTATTCCTTCGCCGATGTCATCAATAACGACTGTGCTTTCTGCTCCCTCTTGTATTAGGTAGTTAATCGTAACCGCTATTGCAATCACTCTGTACATTCCCTGCGACAAAGCTAACTGGTCTATCGGGAAATCTATTCCGGTTTCAGCTACTTGAATAGTACGCACGTCTCCTGGAAAGCCAGGAATAGAAGACGTAATGGCTCTCAAGTCCCTCACCTTGTAGCCCATATATGCCAAATCCTTAATTATCCTTCTTTTCATTTCCTCATTATTCTGTACTTCATCCAACAAATATGGAGCCATACCTAGGTCCTCTGCAACCAGGTCTGGGCCAGCTCGACCGACAGGTACGGGAAGTCGCGCAAACATATAGTTTGGTCTTACGTTGCTAAACGAAAATGAGCGGTATTTCTCTGCCCATCCGATTAACTGTTCCAAATATGGAAGCTCTCTCTTATCCCTCCGAACTTGATTGGTTAGCTTGCCCTCAGGTGGATAATACTTCTTGTTTCCTTCTCCCTCCACAAAATATTCTCCTTTGTCACCCTTCCGCTTCAGTAAAATCTTCCCATTTTGACTCAGTCTCTCTTCAACAACTTTGGCTTTCTCAATTTTTAGTATGTATCGGAGAAGGCTATCATTGTGTTCGAAGACAATATCCCAATTTCCATTTAATAGCCCAGGGATTCTGCCACTTAACATCCTTGCCAATGCATTTATTATGTTTACTGTTCTTGTCTTTCCTACAGCGTTTCTACCCAGTATAAGATTTAACCTGCCAAGACTAACATCCTTTAGATGCCACTCGTCGGCCTTACCAATGTTTTGACTGTAATTAATGGTTGAAATAATCATGACCCTTTCCTCCTGACTTGACCTAACCTAAGGTGATGATAAGCCTCTGTTCCGCGGCTGTCAATACTGTGGTAAACTCCCAGACATTAATGTATCATCTTACGGATACAATTAGCCAAAATGTGTCATAGCAATTCTATATTGCAGGACTGCCGCCTGCTTTGGCATCATAATACTTTATTTCTACACTGTCCATGGTCATGCCCTCATTTATGAGAAGAAACTTTCTCTTGACTGACCCCTTACCGGAGTATAACAGTTCGATTTCAACTACGTATCTACCACTGTTTAGCTGCCATTTCTTAACTCTATGTCCATCCCCTAATATGTAACTCCAAGAGCTGAACGGCCAACATTCCTTTTCATTTTCATACTTGACGACGACACAAAAGTCTTCTGAAGGCATTCTAGGGTGAACATCTATGATCTCGGCAAATGGTATGACGAAATTTTGGCGAGTCTCCCTTGTTTCAATCTTGAGTTTTCCATCTGGCAATACCTCTACTGGGACGGGCGAATAGATGAGGGGTTCTGGTCCTCTGTCCCATTTTCCATTTACCGGAGAGAAAAGTTGTGTCTTACAATCTACATCAAAGAATCTCATTATCACTCTGCAACTGTAGGCAGGAGACTTGCCTTCATTCCTTACTTTCAAATGGTAGAACGCTCTGGACCATTTAGGCTGAGGTGATGGTTCTTGTCCCAGTATTTTTTCGGGGATTTCGATTTTCAGTTTTGGCTTCTTGTATTGATCCCAAATAAGTATAGCTATCAGAGAACCAAGTATGCCGCCAACTATGGAACCAGACAGCATTAAAGCGAACTCACTCATGGTATTATCTATTCCTTAATTACATCCTTAGTTCCGGGTTGATACCGCATTTTATGCTGATGGTTATCTTCCTGCAATAGTAGGCAGCAGTGTTTAGGCAAGGCTTAGCGACTACTGCTTGACTACGGGGGTTAGAATCTGACCCTGTGCACATTTCATCGTTTTGTTACTTACCAATTGTGACGATTGTGCAAGGCAGAGAAGGTGGTCACCGGCAAAAATTTGACAAACTATTAACGGATGTGGTAGTATTAAGGTTGTCCCAAGCAGCCAAACGGGAAGTTGGTGGACGAAGAACCGAGACTGAGTAGGCGGAAGTCGAAAGGACGAGGGGAGGAAACCAAAGAAGGGGAGGTTGCTTGGGGCACTTTTTTGTGCCATCCACAACTATCCATGCTTCCTACGAGCAAGTCTCCACAAATTCCTTAATCCTTCTGACCCTGAATTTCATCTCGTCATCTGCCCATGGTTCAGCACTCACTCAACATTTCTGACTTTTGTGTAGAAGAAAGGTATTGATTGTGCCCGTCACGCGGCTTACTATGTATGTCATCAAGCGTCTATGAAAACAAGATTTCTGATTTGCTGTATTCTTGGCTGCAACAGAGTTAAAAGGTGGTAAAAGTGAAGAGGCTAATCCTTTTAATTGCTCTCGTAGTGACAATAGCTGCATTGGTATTGCTTGATGCTGATACTTTCCTTGTTGATGCAACATTCCTGATAACGAGATAACTACCGACCAAGTTGAAGTGAGCAATTCCTCGGCAAGTTCCACGATAACGATTACGATGTATGCTACACTTCATAAATAACTTGGTCAGCAGATTTGTAACGGACATTCGAGCTATTCTTTAATGCTGTTTTATCCACTGGATAATATCTTCCTTCAAAAATACCCGCTTTTTGCCTATCTTGTGTGAAGGCAATCCCTCCTTCATAAGTTTATACACCGTCTGATGACTCACACCTAGAAAATCTTGCGCTTCGGCAAAGGTGAAGAATATCCGCTCTACATTCTCCTTTGGTTTCTTTCTGGCCATCTCACTCTCCTATCCTATAGTTGAATTGATAGTACATGGATAGGAGTAATTAGGCACAAATGGACACTAATGGATGATTATTGACACTGCTCCGTTGGGTCTCTATAATAGTCTTAATTGAGTTTCAAAAGTTAGGTTATGAGATAAGACAGCAGGACGGCTTTTAGGCGTATGAAAGGAGGACAGAATGAATACGAAAAAACTGGCAGGAATCATCGTAGCCTGTACTATAGCTATCATCGTGGTGATAGTCATAGTTATACCCCCACTAATGCCTACACCAACACAAGATGAGTCTCCTCTTCCTACTCCTACTATTACCAAACTTGAGGACCAGACTCTCATTGTCCGAATTGGGCCAGAGAACCAGCGAAGGCTCTACTTCAACCTGGATAGGTCGGGGGTCGTAAGGGGAACCATTGAGGTGGTCAAAGGGGAAAGTATTGACTACTATTTTTACAAAGAACCCCGTGAACTTGGGCGGGAAGAGGCGAAAGGAATCCGCATCGTGAGATCTAGTTTTGAAGTTCAACTTGACCAAGGATCGTATTGTTTACTTGTTATGGCACTCCGCTGGCACCCAGATGATACTGACGAAGAACGGACTGTGAGTGTCTACCTCGAGTTTGAGAGTTGACCACTCCGTGGGATCTTTGGAAATGTCTTTTGATGGCAATGCGGACAAGGTATCTAATATTACTGAGTAGCAACAGAAGCAACGGCAACAAGAGAGACTCAGCTAATGAGTATTCCAAGACCAAGTGGTGCCCACCAAATTGAACAATTCTCGGTTTTGTTCAACCTCACCGTGTCCAACAGAAAGTCAAAAGGGATATTGCAAGAATAGCTACTTTCTGACTCCTCCCCCTCGTGAGGAAATGAAGAAAAAAGGAGTAAATCCAAGATGGTACGTCGTTACAGCAGGGACTCCATGACCTTGCTTCTGCTTATGAAAACTCCAGTTGAAAAAAGCCCAGTATTGGAATAAACTTGCACATAGTAGGAGAGTAAGTTTTTCGCAGGAGTGGAGCGTGAAGAGAGAGTTTACCGTTGTTATAGAAAGAGACGAAGATGGCCATTTTATCGGTACTGCCCCCAACTAAAGGGCTGTCATACCCAGGCTAAGTCAATGCACGGAGAAATGAAAGCAATCACATAGGCGGAGGTTGGAAGTATGAGTATACTGCCTCAGAAACGGGATATCACGGCATTATTTTCCACAGGTAAGCCCTACTATATTGATTTTTATCAACGCGACTACAAATGGAAAAGGGAGCACATAAAGAAACTACTCGAAGATCTATTCTACAGATTCAATCAAGATTATCGCGCAGATATAGATATCAAACCGGAAGTAATCAGCAAATATGATTGGTATTATCTCAATACTTATGTAACTAATGTATACAGTGGTAATTCATACATTGTTGATGGTCAGCAACGGTTCACTTCGCTTGCTTTGATTTTGATCAAGCTTTATCACCTAACGCAATCCTATTCAGGATTGAAACATCTGAGTGAATTCATTTCAGACAGGGTCGCCGGCAGAACCCCTACTGGTCGCGAATATTGGATGGGGCAGAACGGCAGAAAAGAAGTTTTAGAGAACCTGTTCAATGACGACCATGCCAAGATTAATTATGAAACCGTTACAGATCTCAGTGTCAAAAATATGTATCAGAACTATGGTTACATTGACCAAGAGCTCAGTTCTGAACTTACTGATGCTCATAAACTACAAGCATTCTCGCTCTGGTTTCTGCAAAACGTAATGCTAGTGCAGATAGAGATCCCAGAGACCAAAGATGTACCAATGGTATTCGAAGTAATAAATGATAGGGGGGAGAGACTCAAACCCTATGAAGTCCTGAAGGGTAAGTTACTAGGTCAGATTCAAAAAGAAGAGATTGATACCTACCATTCAATTTGGCAGGAACACATTCACACTATTCAAGAAATCGATGAAAACTTGGTAGATGACTTTCTCAGGACCTTTTTTCGAGCTAAATATGTTACAACCAAAGCCGAATACGCTGAGTTTGATGGGGATTATCACAAGATTATTTATGAGCCAAAATGGAACAAACTAATCAAACTAAAACAGAATGCTAAGCAGGTTAAAAGATTCATCACTGATGACTTTCACTACTACGCTGATTTATATACGAGAGTGATCCTAGGGTCACCAGATATCGATTCACAATACGGCCCCTACCTTTTCTTCAACGATATAAATGGCCAAGATAGACAGGTGTTGTTAATTCTTTCTGCCTGCAATCCGAATGATGATCAAGAACAGGAAAAGATAGCAACTATTACAAAGCTTTTCGACAGACATTTCTCACTACTCCAACTTTCAAATTCTTACAATAGCAATGATTTTACCGAAAGCCTTATCGTTCTCAACGAACAAATACGGGGTAAGTCTGTAGACGTAATCGATCACATATATAATCAGCGGATTATTTCTGATATATCGACTCAAAGGGGCATGAGGGTCGCCGACCCTTATGACTGGGGCTTGTATAAGGATACCGGTAAATTGAACCTCGGCGACAAATTCATCAGGTATTTCTTTGCGCGAATAGAGCATTTTATTGCCGAACATACCAAATTGCCTACCGATGGATTTAACAACCTGGCCAGAAATACAGGTCCAGTAAACGGGTATCATATAGAACATATATTAGGCAACAATGATGAGAATCGCGCACTTTTTGATGATGATGAGGAACTGTTTACTCGAGAACGAAACAAGTTGGGAGCTTTATTACTGCTGCGAGGTAGAGACAACCAAGCTTCAAGCAATGAATTATATGCTGAGAAAGTCAAGACCTACGCTCACTCGCTGTTGTGGAATCGAACATTGCACCCAGACTTCAAGCACAAAAACAAAGGGCTCGAAGAATTTGACAAGGCACTCGATCTAGGATTATCTGCATATGGAACCTTTGATAGCAATGCACTCAATGCCCGTCAAAGAATACTCTGGAAATTGATACGGATTATATGGCAGTAAGACAAACAAAATAGCGTATTGTGACCCGTAACTCCATATCGTGTCTTAGAGGCTTCACGGAAAACTATTGATTATTGCTGGATTGCAGTTCTATAATACTGCCAACCAGAACAAATTGTTCCAGATATAGTACCCCAAGATCACTATAACGTATCAGTAGTTAAGAGAGGAGACATGTAGATGAACATTCATCTTCCACACATTAGACTTAATAAGCAAATTATACGCACTTCTTCGCGCTTCGTTATTGCCCTTCTTCTGCTTTTAGCGATTCTCGTAAGTGTCATGAATTTTCATACATTGCCGGTATTTGCCCAAGCTTGCAGTGTGGCATCGGTAGAGATCGGCAATTTCAGCCCTAACCCTGTTGAGCAGTACGGGACAATAAGCAATAGTGGCACGATAACCGGTTCCGGTAGTTGCCAGATCGAGTATTACTGGTTTGTGAAGTTGTTCGATGGAAGCTATTGGGACAGTGGCAAATTAACCACCACCATGACCGGCGGCAGTGCCACTATACCGGTCTACGATGATTTTCCAACCGATATAGTAGAGGACTACGGCATGTGTTACGTGCTGGTCACCAGCCCGGACACGGTGCAGTCAAATAAAAGGTACTATACAGTGGAAGCGGAGCCTGAACCTATTCCCGTTATCAACTGGATGAGTATAAACAACGGTGATGATACTACCACCTCCAGTACGGTGACACTTCACAATTCCTGTTCCAATGACCCCACACATTATAAGGCCAGCGAGAATCCAACCTTTTCTGGTGCTAGCTGGTATACATACTCCTCTGCGCCGAGCTTCACACTGAGCTCCGGCTTCGGCGAAAAGACAGTCTACTTTAAGGTAAAGAATGACGCAGGCGGGAGCAAGTATATGTACCAGGATGATATCGAGTACATTGACACTCCGCCTCCCCCTTGCAGTGTGGCATCGGTAGAGATCGGCAATTTCAGCCCTAACCCTGTTGAGCAGTACGGGACAATAAGCAATAGTGGCACGATAACCGGTTCCGGTAGTTGCCAGATCGAGTATTACTGGTTTGTGAAGTTGTTCGATGGAAGCTATTGGGACAGTGGCAAATTAACCACCACCATGACCGGCGGCAGTGCCACTATACCGGTCTACGATGATTTTCCAACCGATATAGTAGAGGACTACGGCATGTGTTACGTGCTGGTCACCAGCCCGGACACGGTGCAGTCAAATAAAAGGTACTATACAGTGGAAGCGGAGCCTGAACCTATTCCCGTTATCAACTGGATGAGTATAAACAACGGTGATGATACTACCACCTCCAGTACGGTGACACTTCACAATTCCTGTTCCAATGACCCCACACATTATAAGGCCAGCGAGAATCCAACCTTTTCTGGTGCTAGCTGGTATACATACTCCTCTGCGCCGAGCTTCACACTGAGCTCCGGCTTCGGCGAAAAGACAGTCTACTTTAAGGTAAAGAATGACGCAGGCGAGAGCAAGTATATGTACCAGGATGATATCGAGTACATTGACACTCCGGAAGACGATATCGAAGTCACGATGATGTCGGTGAGTGATTCCACCCCATGTCCCGGACATACAATAACCATTAGCTACACCGTCCGCAACAACGGAAATGCTGACACCGGCGCCTTCACGAACTCGGCCCTCTGGTCCACTGACTCCGCTATCACCCTCAGTGACACTGAACTCGACTACAAGAGTATGTCGTCCATAAACTCCGGGGGTTCCCGCTCTGACAGTATGGCCGTCACCATTCCATCCAGTGCCACCGTAGGTCAAACCTGCTACATCGGTATCTATGCCGACTCAACTAACGTAATTGCCCCGGAAATCAGCGACTCCAACAATAATATGGGTCATGGCTTGATACTTATTACGTGTGATAGTCCAAACCAGTCTCCGATGACGTCGGTGGACAGAGATCCTGTGGAAGACCTCATTCAACCACCAGTATTGAAACCATATCAGTTGCAGCTTCGAGTTTTGGACCAATCATGTTCTGATTATGACTCGACACAACCAGATCCAAACATTTCGAGTATTGATTCGAGCAAGCCAACTATAGTCCTTACACACGGGTGGAACCCTAACTATCCGGGATTAGTGACTGCCGATGGGAAAGTGCCACCATCCGTATGTACAGTGGGTAGCCAACTACTCGAACACGGGTACGGAAACGGGGCAAACATCATCTGGTGGAACTGGCTCGACGAGGCAAGATCGAAGAGCCCCGTGGAACCAAGTAAAGAGGCATGGCGACAAGGTGCGCTACTGGCCGACGCCCTATATGTTCAACTAGGAACCGACTACGATCACGAGATCCATTTTATCGGGCATAGTCTTGGGGCAAGAGTTAACAAGGTAGCGGTCGATGACCTTCAATCTGCCTATGATTGGCGGAATTTTCATGTCACAATCCTTGATGCAGCGGAGATCGGTGACCTAGCGCGAGAGGCTGACCCCATTCCTAAACGCGCTGCCTGGATTGATAATTATGCTACCGCTTTCGGAGATCTACATGATGAAGCAGTCAACGTCATTCTTCGAGAGAAGATGCCAATCTCATTCGACCCTGAACTTGTGGGGACAATTCAGGGACTTGCAGCATCCCATCGTTTTTCCTATGAATGGTATGCATGCTCAATAGCACCGTTCGGCACAATTGATGGCTGCAAACCGGATCCTGATCCAGAACTGAATCTCATGGGCCACCAGTGGTCTTTTGAAGCAGGTGGGCTCAATGGCAGTCCCGGTCCCGGTTCGTTCTATGTGCAGACTCTTGGTACTTCTGATTCTATACTGAATCTTGAAGCAATAACACCCAGTGAAGCTTCGACTATCATGTTTGGGCGATCGGCTCTGTTGATAGGTCAGTCTGGGCTCATAGTTCTAGGTGCAATACAAAAACCGATTGAGTTCGTGGGCGACGTTGTCAGCGATACCATTGACGTCGTTATCGAGGGTACAGTGAAGAAGGTGTTTAGAGCGATCCTGAAGGAGGGATCACCTGCTTACATGTGGATACCGATCGAAATACCAAGGGATGTCTCGCATATGTCATTTGAATTCGTGTTTTCTGAGGGCGGAGATGGGGATTACCTGACTGTCGGGATCAATGAATTACAGGTTTTCGCTTTCGAGGGCACTCTTTTCTCAGGTTTAGATTTTGTGGACGCCAGCTACCTTGATGTCTCTGCTTGGACAGGGCAGGAAGTGGAGTTATTCATTGGACTCAACAGCATAGGCGAGTCTAATGCCGAAGTCATAGTTCAGGATTTCCGGTTCTATGACTTGAATTCGCAACCATTTGTAGATGCGAGCGAACCCGATACGACAGAAACAGAGCCAGCGAAATTCCCTTGGCTATGGGTCGGTGTTGGGATAGGGTTAGCAATCCTGCTTACGTCAGGTATATTGCTGAGGCGCCGCCTATCTCGGAGTAGTGTACGGGATAACGCTGACCAGCGGTGATATCCTTCTAGACGCCAAACGAAAGCTCTAGCTTATCTTTATCTGTCTTCAGAATAAGTATTTCTGCCAGCGCTCTCATGCTGATATCCAAGGAATTTTCAATAGCTTTCGCACGTTGCACAAGGCATAATGCAGATTGCCGAGATAGTATATTATTGGCAACTAATTACACTAACTTGAATTGTTGCACATTAACTTGTTTTGTTCAGTAAGTTACCTTAATCTTTTCTGATCAATGAGTTACGATCCATAGGATTGCTAATAGCTGCACTACATATTGACTTTGCTAAATCCTTATTCCCTTGAGCATTTGTTGAATATGCCATGATTTTCCAGATTTCACTGGAGATAAAAACACATTGGTGAAATAGGCAATCTTGACAAAAAACAAGGCTAGTGTTAGAATATTGATGTTTGAACAATTTTGTAATGAGGTAAACCATGCCGCAGCTTATTCCTTTTACAGAAGATGAAGTACTGGAAATGCGTAGAATGCGGTGGGCGGGAGCCAGTCTGAGGGAGATCGCCACGTACTTTGAAACCAGTGCCAGCACCATTTTCTCTTATGTGAGGGGAGTACGCCCACAGCGTGACGGCCAACAATTGGAATATGTTCCACTCGATCATGTTAATAATTGGCGGCGTGTGCTACCGGACGAAAGCCTTCTATTGCCTCGATGGTTCATAACGTGGATGGAAACGCGCTTGAAAGCAATAACTTAATCTCATTTTGAAGGTAGCCCTGCGGCTGACTTAAAAAGCGAAGATGAGTAACAACGTAACCATAGATAGGGATCGGGTGAATTTCAGCCTGCGTCGGCAAAGTACAAGAGACCATCGCATCTGTGCACTAGTTACACTTTTTAACAGATTGTTCAAGTGATGACAATGTTGAGAGTAAGCATCGACGACAAGCTAATCGCAGAGATTTCAGCGCGAGTCGAAGGATTATGGCCGGGGCAAGGCATTAGAGCGATAACCCGCTTTGTGCGGGATGCCATAAGACGTTACTTGAGATACTGGGATGGCAAACCTAAACATTGAACTGGGTAATGAAGTGATAAAGGGCATCAGGTCAATCGCTGTGCGTCACTATGGTGACAGCGGAGATACTTCGGTGGGCCGAGTCATCAAGTCTGCCCTAGAGATGCGCCTTTTGTCGATAAAACTGGCTGAACAGGGCGGAGCTGAGATTGAGGAACCTATGGCAGGCTGGGAGTTTGCCAATAAGCAGCCAGTCGGGCAGCTCCCGGCGGAAGTTCAGAGCTGGCTTTTCAGAAAAGGAGGTACATAATGCTTCAGACAAGGGAAGTGATAAGCCGAGAACAACTGGACCACTACATTGAGAAGGCGGCCGGAGTGGTGGACTACGAGGCGGGATTTGGTATCAAGGGCTGCGACCTTACCAAGCCAATCTGGTGGGGAGTCTACATTCGACAGAGTCTTGAGGAGCAGGCTCTTAATAGCCGCTTACCCGACTACCTTCGCACCTGCGCCCAGGAAGCCAAGAAGCTGAGTGCCATCGTACCCTATGAGTACATCTTCTACGATGCGGTTACCGGAGAGCATCTTGAGCGACCGAACATGATACGCTTGCGCAGGCTCGTTGCTGAGAGAAGAATCGCAGGAGTAATCTTCCCGGCCCTTGACCGGCTTTCGAGAGAGCCGATTCATATCGGCATATTTGAATTTGAGGCACAATATGTTGGCATTCAACTACACTACGCTGATGCTCCCAACGGGTCCGACCCAATGAGCCAAATGGTGAGGATGAACATCGCCAGTGCCGCGAAGTTTGTGAAACTGGCCAACCGCAAGAATGCAGTAGGCGGGAATATTGGCAGAGTGGTCAAGGGTTCGGTGCCAGCACACCGGGCCGCTTATGGCTATCGCTATCGGCGAGACGCTGAGGTAACTCCAGATGGCAGTGTGCATATCAGAAGTGCCTGGTGGGAAATTGATGAGCTCGGCCCTGATGGTAGGCCCCTTTGGGGAAGCCCAGCATGGGTGGTAGTCCAGATCTTCACTTGGGTTGGCGAGCAGGGGAGAACCTTTCACTGGGTCGCTAAACAGCTGAATGAAAAAGGCATAAAGACAGCAGAGGGGCGGAAGTGGTCACCAAACACAGTCGCCAAGATTGTACACCGTGAGTGCTACTCTGGCAGTCACGCCTACAATGTTAATTCCAGAGTGCCTAACCCCAACAGGCCGCTAGGTGACATCACCGCAGAAGTCAGGCGAACACTCCTAAGGCCCAAGCCACAGCAGGAGTGGGTCAGTTTTCAGATTCCGCCTTTAGTTAGCGAGGACTTGTGTCAGAAAGCAAGGAAAAACGCTATCGAAAGGGGCAGAGGCAGAGGCAAACAAGGTAAGAGCATCCAATCCTTGCTTCGGAATCGCCTCTTTTGCCCCAGATGTGGCAGGCCGATGGTAGTAAGGCGAAATGGTCACCTGAACCGTGTTTATTATCACTGCTCCAAATATTTCCAAACTTGGGCAGAAGAGCCGTGTAACTACAGAAGATTTATCCCTGGCACTTGGGATGAGCTGGTTTGGGGCGACATCTGCGCTTGGCTCACAGACGACGCTTGGGTAGAACAGCAGCTTATGTCAGAGCAGTCGCAGGATGAGAACGTTGGGAAGCTAATCCGCCTTCAGCAACTTAGAATCTCTCAAGCAAGGGCGAAGATTGCGAAAATTCAGGAAGGATTTGAGGGTAGCATTTACAATCTCGACGAGGCAAAGAAGCGAATTACTGACCTTCAGGAGACTATAGCAAAAGCAGAAGTCGAGATTCAACGACTTCAGAAGACAGTGCGGGCCAGGCGCTCCAGCACCGCCGACATCAATGCGACGAGAGAAGAACTGAAAGCACTGCGCGACAAAAATCTAGACGCAACCACCTTCGAGGAGAAGTTGGACATTGTCTCAAGACTGGGCATAAGAGTTTACCCGTCCGAGGACTTGAAGGCAATGAGAGTGCTTTGCGAGGTGAATCTTGATCGGGGGAATTTAGACGCTAGGATCGGGGAAATGAAATCAGAAGATATACAAGCCAATGTGGAGAGTGAGTCGGCAACCGAGTGTGGAAAAGTCATGTTTAACCCACCAGTCCTTTCCCGGCTTTGATTACCACAAACGGACCTTCACCGTAGCTTAACCAGTACCCCACAAAATCTTCGATTTGGCAGGGTGAATGTAGATTTTGCTTATACGAGAATGCTAGTTGGCTCTATCACCCTTGCTCTGGCTCGATCAGGCCGTAGTCGCCATCCTCACGACGGTATAGTAGATTGAGCCTCTCAGTATCAGCATCTATGAAAAGAAAGAAATCATGCCCTAAAAGCTCCATCTGACTTATAGCTTCATCTACAAGCATGGGTTTGACTAAGAAGCGTTTGCTCTTTACCACCCTTTTGGGAGCCTCGATTTCCTCCGCCTCGATTGCCGCTCCCTGCCGAGCAAAAGAAATGCCTCTGCCTTTATCATATAATTTGCCTTTGTATCGCCCGATTCGCTTAGACAGCACATCCACTACTTTGTCAATGGCTGTGCGAATATCCTTAGACTCTTCCTGAGCTCTAATTAAGACACCTTTGCTGTCAAGGGTAACCTGGACAGTGAATCGCTGCTCAGGCAGCTTTGCACCTTCGTGGGAAATCTCCACCTTGCCTTCACCGATGGTAGGTAAGTAACGACTTAGTTTGCCAATCTTCTTCTCAACATATGCCTCCAACGTTTCAGAGACCTCCACATTATTCCTAGCGATAATCTGTAGCTTCATTTCTCCTCCTTCAGTTGTAAATCTCCCTTGCTAACGTTAAGCCCCAAACAGACGCAGCGCCCTTGTTCTTGAGAGCTGCGGCACAGGACTCCAGCGTGGCTCCAGAGGTGCATACATCGTCTATAAGGATAATTTGTTTACCGCTTACCCTTTCATCACAGCACAAGAAGGCATCGGCTACATTCCTCCGGCGCTCTTCTACATCAACTGCTCTCACCTGAGGCCGTGCCTGCTTAACCCGAATGAGGCAATCCTCAATCACTGGCAAATCAATGCTCTTACCCAACTCCCTGGCGAGAAGGCTGGACTGGTTATAACCCCTCTCTCTCAATCGCCGTGGATGAAGAGGTACGCAAATCAAGGCTTCGCCAGGCAAGGGATTTGACCTAAGATAATCAGCTAGTAATTCAGCCAGACAGGGAGAGATTGCCTTCAAGTTTTGATACTTCAACTGATGGATGGCTTTCCGCATTATCTCGTCAAACCTAAATGGAGAACGGATGCCGTCAATCTCAGTTTGTCTTCGCCGACAGTCCGGGCATACAATACCGCTAGCCTGAGGTCTGCCACAGTTGGGGCACAGCGGGGGTAATAGCCTTGGTAGCTTTCCGAGACATTCAGGGCACAGAAACCCGCCTACTTTTCCACAGCCAACGCATCGACGCGGGAAAAAAGAGTCAACCGCCAGCTCAATTAATTTACCTGAGCGAAGCAAATCCTCTGCTACGGAGTGTATTCCCGGCGTGTGCGGGTATGAAGTTCTCCACTAAGAATAGGCTCATTAATGTATATCTCACCATTCCTGATCTTTATATTGTAACCACAATCAGGATGGGTACACACCCAAGCCTTGTAGTGAATCGGTGCCCCCTGACTACCAAAGTCAGACAGAGGCACTAAATCCCCCTTTCCGCATTTTTGGCACTTAGGTAATGGACCGTTTTCCAAGTTCCACCTCCACAATTAATTTATTTGCCTGTATCAAAAGTAGTAAGTATATACTATCAAAAATTCGTTTGCAAGGCCACTTCCCGAATAAACCCAAATTTTTTAGACTTTTTTAGACTTTCCTAATGGCCCAGCCCAACCGCCGACAGGCAGGTATAAATAGCCCCGGCAGGCGTCAGCTGGCTTCTCATTAAGCTGATAGCCTCGACTTTAATATGATATTTATCTTCAAAGACGGCAGAGCCCACAAGTTCGCCAAAGCTCCTTCTTTCCGGTGGTGATGCTCCTTGCCTGATGCGAGCTAGGGTCAAATGTGGCACAAAGGAGCGTTCCTCATTGGCAAATCCCAGGACGGCGAGCACAGAGTCGATGTTTTGCTGTAACCTGGATAGCTTGTCCACCTCCCCACCGATGCCGACCCAAAGGACCCGAGCTTGCCTTAGACTGGGGAAAGCCCCCAGGCCTGAAATCTCTAAATGGAACGGAGAAATCCCTTGTGCAGCTTCTTCTATAGCTCCGGTTATCTCTGTTATTCGCTTGGAAGGAATATTGCCCAGAAACTTTAAGGTCAGGTGAATTCCCCC
>Ga0307431_1000182_pt1 | contig 49284 bp, 63 predicted proteins | sample SalMarWE160170MG_FD_202155 | JGI IMG/M metagenome (GOLD analysis project Ga0307431, IMG submission 202155) | Salt marsh sediment microbial communities from the Plum Island Ecosystem LTER, Massachusetts, United States - WE1603-170 | ecosystem: Environmental > Aquatic > Marine > Intertidal zone >...
TGCCTATATAGGCATCATGTTTAAGTAGTTTACTATATTTTCAAAAATACAGATTATTAGGAGAAAAATCACACTAAAAAATGGATGAGTAGTGGGATGGTGCCTAAAAAAACTGGGAGTTTAGGATAATGTTGTTTTCCATTACGAAGATATAGTGAAACGAACGAATATAGCCATCATTAGGGTAATCGCTGTTATAAGAGATATGATCCAAACGTTAACGTTCCATCTTATTATTTTAATGCCGTCAAGTGGACCAAGCGGCAGCAGATTAAAGGTTGCCAATACTGAATTGATTAGACAAACAAATCCTATGATTTGACCCATTGGGGGTGTTTCATAGAAAACAAAAAGGTAGAGTGGAAGTGTTATTGCAGCAATTGCTATGTTGGCCAGAGGGCCTGCAACAGCTATCTGTCCCATTTCAAAATTTCTTACCTTCCCTCTAAACATGACTGCTCCGGGGGCTGCAAGGACAAATGGGGTACAAACCCCAAGCAATAGTGCTAAGCCAAGGCCCCGAGGATACATTCTGAATTCGGACCAAAGTCCATATTTCTGAGCAATAAATTTGTGAGAGAGTTCATGAACAAAAAACGCAGTTACAACGCCTAAAAACGACAACATCATACCAAATGGCAGCTTATTAAATTTAAATTCTCCTAAAAAAAGACCATCGATCAGGTTATTCTTTGTAAGAGCAAATGAAAATGCTATTGTCAGCACTCCTATCGATATGAGAAGGTGAATGATTTCTGTCTTGCTGAATTGTCCTGGTTTCCCCATTTCAATAGTTCCCTTTGGGAAATACATATATTCCCTGGGAGATATATCATGAAATGATGTATGGATTTTCTTCTCTTCAGCCATATTACTTTCTTGATTAACCGGTATCATCTTTATGAATGTTTTGAAAAAAAATCATCAACCTGTCAAAAGATTTGTAATATATGGGAACGCAACAACGGTTCCTATCATGCTACCTACATTTGCCAGTGCTACAACCATTAGTAGCCTAATTACTCTGTTATTCCAAAAATCATGCAAGCTATCGATTTTACTCAAACCCTTAAAATCTTTTATAACGGGCGTTCTCAATTTTGCTTCTACATATCCTGCAACCCATCCAGCAGCTATTGCAGGGTTTAATGAGGTAATGGGGGCAGCTATAAATGCAGTTGCTATAGAGAGCGGATGTCCTCTAGCAATCGCAGTTCCTATTGCTGAGAAAATACCGTTTATTAAAAACCAATAAATGAACATCTCTAGTGCTAGATCCAAACCTTTAAAGTAAAATGCATAAACGATCAATGCTGCAAAAACAACGGGTATGGCATAGCCAATAGTTTTCAACACACTGAACCGTTTACTGGGGACATATTCCAGTTCCTTTAAATCGACATTCAATTCTTTCTTTTCCAAGTGTTTTTTGATACCTTGAATGTGACCTGCGCCCACTACAGCTACAACTCGCCCCTTCTTGCTTTCATCAAGAATTTTTTTGGCTATATACTTATCTCTCTCATGGATGAGTACATTGGCTACGCTTGGCGCAATCTCGCCGAATTCCTCCATCATAGCAGATATCACATCTTGATCCATGATCTCCTTTAGATCAAGCTCTTCTAGTTCTTCCTCGTCATACCCCAAAATTGCCTTTAGAAATTCCCATACCAATCGAAATTTCTCTCTAATACCCATCTTTTTCCAAGCTCTTTTTAAGGTTACTGATATGTCTCTATCCACGAGTGCAATATCTATATTATGCTTCTTCGCTTCATCCATTGCTGCAATCATCTCAGAACCAGGTTCAACGCCTTGGTCCTTACCCAGCTTTCTTTGAATGGATGACAAAAATGTTTGTGCCAGCATGAAATATGCGTTATTTGATTTTAAAAGTGAGGTGACCGGCGTGTTTTCCCATTTATCTTTTTTAGTTATACCTTCATATCGCCTCTTGCAAAGTTCAACTGCGACAACATCCGGCTTATATTTTTCAATAGATTCCTTTACTTCTTTTATACTATCCTTAGAAATATGTGCGGTACCAACTAGTATGATTTTATCATTTACTTCAACTTGCAAGGTGTCTCCCTTCAGGTTTAATATTTAGACAATTCAAAAAACTATTTAAAGTTCAGCTTCAAAGTCTTCCACTGTAGGCTTAAAATCATCATAGGATTTTATCTTGCCTTGCTCTTTTGTTATGGCTCTGGCTAAAAGCCAATATACAAGGGCTAACGCACGTCTTCCCTTGTTGTTTGTTGGTATCACTATGTCAAGGTATTTCAGTTCGTTATTGGTATCACATAATCCCACAACTGGAATGCCAATGTTTTTTGCTTCATGTAATGCCTGTATATCAGCAAGCGGATCAGTTACAATTATCAGTTCAGGCTCAAGGAATCCTTTGGCACTGGGATTTGTTAGTGTGCCTGGTCTGAAACGCCCATCCAAGACTTTTATTCCTGTATATTCGGACAACTTTCTGATGGGCTTTTGCCCATACTGGCGTACAGACACAACCAAAACATTATCAGGATTGTATTTGGCAAGAAACTTCGCAGCAATATTTATTTTCTTATCAGTTTTGTTTACATCAATGATGTATAATCCATCATTTCTGACCTTGTATATGTACTTCTTCATATCTGCTGTTTTCTGTCTTGTTCCGATATGGACGCCAGAAGTCATATATGTCTCTTCGGACGCCATCATCTTTTCATCTTTTTTAACGTCTTCTTCCTGCTGATCTTTGGTCGTAGTCATGTAATTTTCTCCTTAAACTATACTTGCTCCTCGGCTCTTTTAACTGTAATTGGTATTGCATCTTCCTTGAATTCAAGCATGGCTATATCAATGGGGAAAATAACGTCTTTTGGTATTTTAATTAATGAGGGAGCCCCCATGGATATTTGCAATGCCCTAGCACCAATTATGCGTGCCTTTTCGAAACGAGTGTATTTCAAATTTGTCCTCCATATCTGGATTTAGTAGAAGCACCAAATACCAGAAACATTTAAAAAGATTACCCTTAGCTCCTTTTTCAAACTCCTTGGGATTCAGTGAACTCATTGGAACGGTTTGAAAACTCCTCAAGAGCAAGTTGCATGTCTATAGTCATGTCTCTTAGCAACCGATCCAGGTGATCATTTCTAAATTCTTTAACACCATCTGCATCTGAGAATAGTTTCCCTAGGTATTTTCCTTTGCCCTTGTGTATCTCTATGCCATACAACATTTCTTCCATATCTTTTTCCCCTCTGAGATTTGGCAAGACAGATTCAATATAAAAATCTTTTGAAATATTCAAATCTTTTTATATCATTCTGCCAATTAACTTGTTTATCTCCTTCCCTCGATATCCTAATGCTCCTTTATTAGTAAATGATCTTTTGATGCCCTCGTATCCTTTTTTAGGTGGGCTAAGTCGAAAGATTGGTTTAACGTCTGGAATGTCCTTATATTTGAATTTGTTGTCTATAATTTCTTGGGAGAGTTTTTCTATGCTGTTGTGGGATGTAGCAGATTTGATATACTCTTCAGTTAATTCTTTGTCTCCTGCTAGTTTGCCCCTTGTATGTATAAGTTTCGACAAATGGTCTTTGTCTACCTCGCCCCAGGTAACATAATCTTTTGCTACTTGTAGCATACCTTTCATATTTGCATTTTTCTCTACCAGTACACAATGGTTGACTCTAGTTAATTGGAGCAACTGCAAAGTACGTTTAATGTCTGGCTTTATGTTCACTGTTCCTCTAACTCTCACTACTGCAAAAACCATGTTATTCTGCCTCCTCTGAAGGCTTTATTTGTGTTTCCTCTGGAGTAGTGGGACCTACACTTCCAGATAATATACCGATATTTGCGATTTCGCTTTTCATGACTCTCATTTGTGTATTTTTTTGCAACGCATCAAAAACAGCCTTCGCATAGTTTACTGTAGTTTTTGTTTTTCCATTTGTGAATGCCCAGCAATCTTTTATTCCGGCTAGTCTAAGTATCTTTTTGGCCACATCTCCGGTTGCAAGGCCAATTCCTTGTGGGGCAGGTTTAAATGTTATTTCAACAGATCCGCTTTTCCCTGTTATGGCAAATGGTACGGTATGGGGTTTCCCACAGCCACATTCCCATGACCCACATCCTCTTCTAATCTCTATCACATTTACTTTTGCATTCTCTATGGCCTTTCGTATACTTGAACCAACTTCCTTTCCCTTTGCTTGACCAAGTCCAACGTATCCATCATTGTTTCCTACGGCTACGGTAATAACAAATTTCACTCGTCGGCCAGAGTCAGTCATACGTTGAACCATGTTCACATCCAGTACCTCATCATCTGTTTCTGGAAGTAAGATGTCTACAATTTCTGGCTCTCTGACAGGTAAACCCGTTTTTAAAGCATCATCCATGGTAGTAATCTTCCCACTTTTTACCATTTTTCCAAGCCGAGTCTTTGGGTCCCACTCTACGGGCCTTTTTTCCCTTTTTCTTTGTGGTCTTTTCCCACGTCGTCTCCTATTTGCCATTATTTGCCCCCAATAATCTTACTTTTGATATCCGTCACCTTGGCCATGATTTTTCCATCAAGATGTTTTCCTAGAAGTCTATCTTCATCCGGTAATTGCTTAGCATCATGTGGACATTCTATACCTGCATCTAATGTCCCTTTAAGTGCAGCAAAAACTTTAGAGCCTTTAACAGGAATTCGCCGTCCTATATCTAGCACTCCTTCACCTATGCCACTGTCTTTGGCTCTCTTTGCAGCTAATAAACCTGTTAGATATGCTGCAGGAGTTGTAGATGTTGAATATTCCCATTGATAGTTTTTGATAAGTTCTTTTGAAATAGCTGAAGCGAGAATTTTATCTCCAACTTCATCATAGCCAACAAACTGTACACAGATATTCTTCAGAGAATTTCTCACCACTATCCTTGTCTTTCTAGATTTTAGCAGTCTGAGTCTTTTTCTATAGTCTGTTTTACCTTCACGTCGTCTTCTTGGTTTAGTGTAATATCGCGGTCCTTGTTTCATTGTTTACCCTCCTCTTTTAAGACACCATCAGAAATAAGATGAGAATGAAGATGATGTTTACTTCTAAATTCACCACCCTTTGCCTTTCGATAATATTTGCGATAATCACTTTTGCTAACCTTTCCATCATCTCTAAGAGAACGTAGAAATGCCCTAAGAGGTCGTATGGTACGAATCCACTGTTTTTTTCTAGGAAAACGTGCATACTTCGCTCCTTTCCTTGACCCCTGACCGCGCCTTCGCCCTTTCTCTTTTTGTTTCGCATTGAATTTTTTCCGTCCACGAGATATGCCTTTCACTTGCCGGCTTTTTACGGCCTTGCCTCTAATTAAAACTCTGATATCATCCTTAGTAACGGCCTTGGCAATCTCATCGGTTCTGTCATGGTCCATCCATACTCTATTTACACCACATTTAAGTATTGATGCTGCCATCCTTCGTTGATTCCTTAAATCCGTCATGTTTTTCTCCTCACATATTAAGTATTCTTATGTCTAACTCTTCAGCTTTCTTTTCGATGTCAATGCGTTTTTTCGTTCCAACTGTGCTACCTATCCGTGCAGCTTGCGTCTTAGGATTGATATTCTCGAGGTCATGAACATTATATATGGCAACCTCTTCAAAGCCAGAAGGGTGTAATCCACGTACCTCTCTTGGCCCTCTAAAACCAACCCTTACTCTACTAGGCCTGTATTTTAAGTTAATCCGCATCTTTGATGTTATACCATCTGGTCTTCTCCAGTTTCTTGGTATTTTTTTGTATCTAAACCATTCCTCTCTGAGGAATTTTGGGGTTCTCTTTTTTATCTGTTTTCTTATCGATAGTCTTTCTTTCTGTTCTTTACTAAGATATGGCTTTTTCTTCACCCTGTATTTCTCTTCCTCTTCGGATGGCTCTTTTACTGGTTCAGGTTTCTCGTCTTTTGTCCTATCTTCTGGCTTTTTCTCTTTTACCTTATATTCTTTTATTTCTTCCTTCTTCACTTTTGTTGCTGTAGTTTTCTTTTCAACTGCTTCCTCTGGTTTTGCTTGTTTTTTCTCTGGAGTAGATTTCGTTTCTCTCTTTAGTTGGTCTTTAATATCCTTTGCAAACTTATCACTAATGCCTTTAACCTTCGTTAAATCTTCAATTGAAGCTTTTTTTAATTTATCTAATGAATCAAAACCGCTGTCATAGAGGAGTTCAGCTTTTGATTTGCCAACTCCCTTAAGTAATGTAAATTCATCAACGATGTCTTTCTTTGCCATTTTATTTGTCTCCTTTGCTGGTCCGATAGATGCCATCTTGAAACACACGTATATCTCGATTTCTTACTATCGTCGCTCTCTCAATGTTTGCAGTGGTCTGCCCCACCTTTTCTTTATCGATACCTCTAATAGTTATATCGTCTCCATTGGCCTCTACAGTGATGCCATCAAGGATTTTTGCCCTACGAGGTGCTCGTTCACCAAGGAAATTTTGAATGACAAATTCATTTCCCTCGACAGACGTTTTTATAGGAAAATGAGAGAACACGGTTTTCATCTTATATTCAAATTCCTTGGTAACTCCTTTAATCATGTTGTTGATATGTGCGACAAAGGTGCCTGTCAATGCTTTCTGTTTTTTTCTAGGGTTTTTGCAATGTATTTCAACGACCCCATCTTTAACTTTTATATCTATCTTTGGATGGGAAAAAGTTCTAGATAGGGTGCCTTTCTCTCCTTTTACTGTTATTGTATCGTTGTCTAGTGTAACTTCTACGCCATTAGGAATTGTTATCTCCTCTTTTATATCAAATATCTTTGCCATAGTCTGTCACCAATCAATTCTAATAAACATAAGCCAATACTTTTCCACCGATTCCGTTTTTCTTTGCCTCGCTCTGAGATAGAATGCCCTGCGTTGTTGTTAATATCAATAAACCAAAATTTTGGGCAGGAAGATATCGTGATTCCCATTTATCTAGATCTTCTCTTTTTATGGGATATCTTGGCTTTATAACGCCACAGTTGTTGATATTTCCTGTTAGTTTTACCTGAAAAACACCTGCTTTTTCATCCTCTATATATTCAAATTCGCTGATGTATCCTTTTTCCTTCAATAGATTTAGAACGCCACCGATTAGTTTTGAAGATGGCTGTATAAGGCACATGCCTTTCCCTTTAATCTCAGCGTTTTTTATGAGAGATAATGCATTTGCTAATGGATCATTTAACATTGTTGATTTCAGCCTCCTACGAGTATTTTTTAAAACCCAACTCTTCTGCTTTTTCACGGAAACACTGTCGGCACATGTGTAAGCCATATGCTCGTATTAATCCCCTTTTCCTTCCGCATCTTTCGCATCCTTTGATTCTACCGTAAACCTTCTTTTTCTCTTTTATCTTCATTCCATGACCTCCACATTAAACCTCTCAGAAAAAAATGTCATGGTTTCTTCCTTGTTCACTTTGTGCCTGTGCGGTATTTTTTTGCGTTGTATGCGCCGATGTTTTATACGGTATCCTGGTTTTTCCATTGTTACACATACATCCATTCCAAATATTCCAATGTTTGGATCATATTTCTGATCCTTGAATAATGTGTGATCTGGTATGCCAAATGATAAATTTCCTTCATTATCAAAGGCATAATCGGCAATTTTGTTCTCTCTCGTTTTTAACGCTTCGACTATGAAATTATCAGCATCTTTTTTACGCAAGGTAACCTTACATCCTATTGGCATTCTTTTTCTAAGGCCCCATTCTTTGCTGGTTATTTTAGAAAGTGTTTGAACTGGGGTGTGCTTCGTAATGTTTTTTAATACACTTTCGGCTTTTTTTAGCCTTTCACCCGCCTCGCCTACTCCTATGTTGATTGTAACTTTTTCAAGTCTTGGTTTGATGGGACTCCCCTTCTCAGAAGAGATTTCATTTCCCTTGGTCATCGCATCGTCACCTCCGGTAATGAAATCACTGGTTTAGTTTTCCCAATAGGAAATACATATTCTTGATGAGTCGAAAATTCATTTATTCCTTTCATTTTTGCAATATTAGATTTTGACGATGGAGTAATCTCTAGCTCTTGAATGTCGGCCATCTGACCGATGTGGCTCCCCCCAATAATCATTGATATGCTTCCTTTAGCTAGTGGATACACGTCACTGATTTTTTTATCCTTAAGGGATAGTTTCAGAACATCTCCTGTTTTATATTCGTCTTTCTTTACAAGCTTGTTTTTACCGTCATGTAGATTAAGTTGTGTTTGTTTTCCCCTTATGATTGTCTTATCTTCTATGCGGCATAGTTTCCACTCGGTTTCCTTTAATGAAATTGGGACAAGCACTAGTTTCCCTGATTGGTCAAACAAAATTCTGTATTGTTTCTCCAACTTTGGAATAGATATTATATCCATGAATCCACAAGAAAATTTGTAATCTTTTCTCTTAGCCATGTCAACCAAAATCTCTCCATTGGCAATGATTCTCTTTGCCTCTCTTAGAGTATCACATATGTTGAGATAATCCCTAGCTACCAAGCCCAATGGTATTGCACTACGTATGGGATGTGGACCTGGCGATGGTTTCACTGTCCATTTCCTTTCCTTTCTATGCAATCTCAGCGATTTCGGTGCGTTTAATCTTTTTAGATGTTTACTCATTTATCTTCCTCCTCCTTCTTTTTTATGATTTTTGCAGGAGTTTTTTTCACGTTTTTCTTTCCTGTAGTTGCTTTTGTATTTCCAGTTCCTTTTGGCTTGGATTTCTCAGCTGGTTTTTCTTTAGTTTTATCTATTTTGGTTTTGTCTTCCTTTTTTACTTTGGCCGAAGACGTCTTCTCTGTTTTCTTTGGTTTCGTTTCCGTTTTGCTCTTCTTTTCACCTGTTTTTCTTTCCAATTCAGTTTTTGGCTTTTCTGTTTCCCCTTCGGCTTCTTCGATTTTTTCAGCTGGCTTTTCAGTTTCTTCGGATGGAGCTTCCTCCTTCTCCTTTTCCGCTTCCTCCTCTTTTCTTTGTTCTTCCTCTGCGTCGCTGATTTGCTCCTCGGCTTCCCTTTCTATACCCTTTTTCACATCTTCAGAGAGGTCTCTTTCTAGCTTTTCCCTTCGCCATCTATCTGTTAAATTTAATTTTGTAATGAGTAAGTTGCTTGCATGAATTGGCTTTGCAATTTTTTTACCATCTGCTTTAGTCATTACCAAACCTTCAACTTCTACCTGTCTCCTTCTCACGTTGACATGTGAAACCTTGCCTTCATGACCTTTGAAGCTACCCCTCATCGCTCTAACTGTATCTCCTTTGACCACTGGTATCCGTCTAAGATCATATTTCAACAGTAGATTTTCTTCTAAGTGGGCAGACATCCACTTCCTCCGCTTGTGAAGAGGAGCATTGAAATATGCCTTTCTCTGTTTTCTAGGTTTTATTGATTTCATTTTTAATCCACTCATACTATTATTGATGCAGCTGCAGCTATTCTTGGCCAGCGTTCTGCTGCCTCCAATGCAACAGGTCCCTTTATCATAGATCCCTTTGTTTCCCCAGTTTCTGTTACTATCACTGCTGCGTTATCTTCAAATTGAACCATGGTTCCATCCGATCTTCTAAATGGTCGTCTTTGCCGTACTATCACTGCTCTCAAGAGTTGTCGCCTCATATCTGCTGCGCCTTTCTTGACACTAATTATTACCATGTCGCCTACTCCTGCTTTTGGATAACGTCGATGCGTTCCCTTCAGTTTTGGAGTAGCGACTATTTCCACTATTTTTGCACCTGTGTTGTCAATGCAATCAAGTCGAGCTCCCGCAGGTAACCCTCTCATCACTCTACCGGCAATACCTTTCATATGTTATTCTCCTTCATAATTTTTCTATAGTTACAAATGATATTGTTTTGCTAAGAGGTCTACATTCTGCAATTCTTACCTTATCTCCGATCTTTGCTTCCATACAAGGGGGGCAATGTGCAGCATATGATGACGTTCTTTTTTCATATCTTTCATACTTTGGAACAAAATGCATGTACTCTCTTTTTACAAGGATTGAGTTTTGCATTTTAATGGATGATACTACTCCTGTTATTACTTGCCCTCTAACAGGCAAACTACCGTGAAATGGACAATTGTTATCGTTACAGCTTTTTGTAGGAGCCTTTACATTTAATCCTATGTTTCTTGCTTCATTTTTTTCTACCATTGGTTTTTCACCTTGCTTTCTTTATCCTGTCTTCAGGTTTGTATACAATTTTTGAACCGTTTAATTGTATTTTTGTTCCATTTTGTTCAAATTCAAATTTTGCGATGCTCTTTGCAATTCTTTTACTTTTATTGTTTAGCCTAATTAAGAAGGTGTTTTTTGTTTCGTCGATTATTGTCCCTGTTTTATTTATCCAGTTGGGGTCCTTACATTGATTGATTGTTACGGGCAGCCCGATTAACTCTTCTTTTGCTAATGTTCTTTCACTCATGATTTCATCTCTTGGAGATTTCTGGTTGCATCAATTTGGCTGGAATCTTTCATTCCTTTATGATGTTTCAACCATGAAGCCCATTTCTTCCAAGGTTTCCTTTACTTTTGCTCTATGATCTCCTTGAAGCTCTATCTTGCCATCTTTTATTGTGCCACCGCTGGCACATTTTTTTTTAAGTTTTGTTATCAGTGCATCTATGTCTAAATCGCTGGAGTTGATGCCGTCGACGATGGTCATCATTTTTCCATATCGTCTCTTGTCAACCGTTATATCAATTTTCTGTTGTTCTCGTGCTATATCTTCGCAAACGCAAAGCTCTTTAGGGAGGCCACATTTTGGGCATATGTCACTCATTTATTGCTCTCCTTCCTCACGCATGATAGTAAGCATCCTTGCAATGGATGTCCGCAACTGCCTAATCTTACCTGGAGATGGAGGTGATCCGCCCATTGCAGCAACCCCTTTTTCATGCATAAGTTCTCTTTTTAATTCTTCGAGTTTTTCACGCCTTTCTTCAGAGGTGAATCCTCTAATCTCTTTAGCTTTAAGACCCATTTATGCTACCTCTTTAAGCAACTTTCCTAATTCCTTTATAATATTCTCAGCTGTTTTGCTACCAATACCATCTATTGATGAAAGCTCTTTGGCATCCATTTCGCCTAGTTCCTCTAATGATGCAATACCGGCTTTTTTGAACTTTTTGACGATAGATGGTCCAATACCTGGTATATCTATAAGTTTTTTGATGTCAGTCCCTGCTTTTCCCTTTTTCCTCTCTGGTTTCTTCGTTTCTGATGTTTTATCTTTTGTTTCTTCCACCTTAGGTAGTATTAGTGCAACTTCTTCAGGTAATTTAGCATCAGGCTTCATGATTCCAACTTTAACGCCTAATACTCCTGCCTTAAGTTTCGATACGGCAAATCCCCTATCCATAACTTCCTTCGCAATTTCACCACAGTATTTGATATGTCCCTCTGTAAATTTTTCAGTTCTGTGTCTCGAGCCGGTGAGTTTTCCTGCTATTACTATCTGGCAGCCTTTTGCACCCGCACTCATAATCCTTCTAACTGTTGAATGTCCTGCACGTCTAAAATGCCATCCTCTCTCAAGTGCCTCGGCAAGCTTTTCTGCCATTATCTGTGCATTCAATGGGGCCTTACGTCCTGCTTCTTGGATTTCTATCTGGGGGTTGTCCACGTTAAATTTATCTTTGATCTGTCTGGTTATCTCCTTTATTTTACTCCCGCCTTTACCTATAACCATGCCTGGGCGCTCCACCATTATGTTTATCCTTGTTCCCATTGGAGTTCTTTGAATGGTCATTCCACCAAATCCAGCACCTTCTATCTGTTTGATTAAGAATTCTTTGATAAGTATTCTGTTTGTGCTTTCCCTTATGAATTTACGTTCGCCTGCCATTACTCTACCTCTTCAAGGATTATTTCAATATCGGTCGTTTTTTTATTTTTGTCAGTAGCTCGTCCTTGTGCTCTGGGCATAATACCTTTGATAATTCTGCCTCTGTATGTTGATATATGGGATATTTTCATATTTTCCACGTCGAATCCTTTATACTCTGCGTTGTTTTCTGCATTTTCTAAGGTTTTCAACATGTACCTAGCTGCCTTTTGCGGATAACTTCCGGGGCCTATCCCCTTTTGATGTGCCAATTTTTGTTTATGGAACGTTGCTGGAAGAGGACGTTTCATTTCTATTATTTCTTTAAGGAATTTCTTTGCATTTTCAGTTTTCATTCCCTTTATAGCATAAGCTAAATTCATGGAATCTTTTGGAGAGCAGTGTAGCTCATATCCATATGCTTTTGCGGTTTTATCTGGATCTACATCAGTTGAATATCTTTGCATTTTTCATCACTTCAAAGGCATAAATTTAGAAGATCTAGTAGCACCTACTCCCGGGCCAGTATGTTTCACTTTCTTACGTGTTAATGCAAATTCGCCGAGATAATGCCCTACCATATTGGGTTGTATACTTACTCGCTGAAATTCGTTACCATTATATACATCTATTATGTGGTTTACAAAGCTGGGCAGTATTACCATATCTCTAAGATGCGTCCTTATAACATCTCCTTTTTCTGATTGTTCAATATCATGAAGCAATTTGTCTTGCCTCTTGGTTAAACCTCTCGTTAATGATCTACGTATTCTTGAGGGGAGCAATGGCAGTAATTCCTCAATCGAAAGTTTTTGCAATTCTTCAATAGATAAGCCATGGTACATAAATTCCTTCTTACGTACCTCTATTTTCCTCCTTCTGAGTTTCCTTCTGCTCCTTGCTGAACTTTTAAAACTAGCTTTCTTTGCCATGTTGCTTACTTCCTCCCGGTTCTTCTTGCGGCTATACTTCCAACCTTTCTACCAGGTGATGCGCCACGTTTCACAGTATATGGTTTACCAACGTGCTGGTGGCCTCCACCACCATGCGGATGGGCAACGGCATTCATTGCAACTCCTCTAACAACAGGATATTGCTTTCCCCTTGTTCTAAATGCGTGGTATTTTTTCCCTGCTTTAAGGAAAGGTTTGTCCTTTCTACCTCCTCCTGCCAGCACGCCCACTGTGGCCCTACATGAAGATTGTATTGTTTTGAACTTACCTGATGGAAGCCGTATTACTGTTTTTCCGGAATTATGTGACACTACTGTTGCGTTATTTCCACCGGCACGTACGAGTTTACCACCATCTCCTGGTGATAATTCAATATTATGAATCGGAAAACCTTCATCAATTTTGCCAACTGGTAGTACATTGCCGTTTTTTATCTTGCCTTTTTTATCTGAATATTTTATTTCATCTCCAACTTTGATACCTTCGGGGGCTAGAGTTAATACTTTTTTGTTATTTCCCAATCTGACACTTGCCAATGGGGCTGTGTGTCCGGGATCATGAATTATGTCTTCAACAATGCCCGTTCCTTTGATTTCCCCTAGGGGGTATTTGATTTCCCCTCTAAATCTGTGCGTTGGAACACTGTATCTTCCCTTTGTTCTTCCTCGGCGTTGTTGTATTAATTTTTTACCCATATTTTTTACCTCTAGAATATTCCAATTCGCATACCAATGTCTTCAGCATTAAACTCAGGTGTAAATGTTATGATGGCATGTTTGCCTTTTTTTGTAATCTTGGTGTTTATGTTTTTTACTTCAACTTCAAACATTTTTTCGACGGCTTGTTTTATTTGCGTTTTATTCGCTCTTCTTTTTACTACGAATTCTAACGCATTGTTCTTTTCCATCAGATTCATGGTCTTTTCAGTAACAAAAGGATGATAAAGTATTTCATAGGGATCCATTACTTGCCACCTCTCATTTCATTCAAGGCGGACTTAGTAAATACCGTGAGTCTACCTGCGTCTCCCCCCGGTGCAAGATGCTCGATATTCACCTCGTTTATTTTAACGATATCTACACCGACTAAATTGCTAGAACTTTTTTTGATATCATCTTTTGTGGAAACTATTAGAATTGATTTTGGAGTTTTGTATTTCCTTCCTCTTCGTTTCCCACTTCCCGCGCGAATATGTTTTCCGTTTGTAGCACGGAGGATATCGTTATAGATACCTATCTTGCTAAAAGCATTGATTACATCCTTTATTTTCTTAATTTTCTCGAATTTATCATCAACAATAATTGGTAATGTCAGTTTATCGTCAAATTTATGTCCTCTCCTGGAAACGATTTCTTTATCTGATGTTGCTGCAATCGCTGAGTTGCGTGCGAGTAGTTTTTCCCTTTTGTTCATCTTTTCCTTCCAGTTTCTTGTTGCTCTTGGAGGGTGTGCTCGTCTACCTCCTACAACGCATGGTGCTAATGCTGCTGTTCTACCTTGTGTAAGCCTTGGAACGCGGGACCTACCTTGTCCTTTCCCAACGGAGGCTGTCGCGTGTCTTGTGCCTGCTAAAGGGCTTGCGCCGTAAGGTTGTCTCTTATTGGAATGAAGGACATTGAATGATTTTCTGATAATATCTGGTCGATAGTCAGTATCAAAGATATCTGGAAGATCGATTTTTTCTTTTTCAGCCCCATCTATATCATAAACGTTTACTTTGACCATGCTCTTACACTCCCTGTTTACTTGTTGTGGATATGTAGCTTATCTCTGGCTTCTTAATTTTGACACCACGTTTGTATCTTATTGCATCCCTCATGCTTATCAGTCGTTTTGCGGGACCTGGGATTGAGCCATGAATGAGAATATATGGATTTCTTACAAGACCATAATGTGGAAAACCACCGGTAGGGTTAATTTCCTCGCCCTTTTCGCCAATTTTCAAAATACGCTTATTATATTCAGTTCGCTGATGATATCCCATCTGCCCAGCCTGAGGGACGGTTGCCTGTATCCAGTTTGGATGCCATGAACCCGCCGTACCTATCATCCTGCGATGCTTTGAGTTTTTATGTGTTAAAAGTTTCACGCCCCATCTCTTGACGTGACCTTGAAAACCTTTTCCTTTGGTAATTGCGAGGATGTCGAGCATATCTCCTTCCGTTACGGCATCATTTACCTTTAATTCTTTACCAAGGATTTTTTTTGCATATTCTATTTGCTCTTCGATACTTCCGCCACCTATTCTCATCTCGCGAATCTCGGGAATTTTCTTTGGTATGCCTGTAACAAGTTTTGGTTGGGTATATACTAAAACACGTATTCCATCAGCATCTTTTGTGAACTCCCAGTTTTTCTTTTTATCCTTCTTACTTAAAGGTAATCTTTTCGATAATTCTGGATCTAGCTTATCGGCCCATATCTCACCAATGGTTTGTAGCCCATGGATTGATTTCTCGTAGGCTCTAACGGCCGCTATCTTTATTGGCGGCGTTTCAACTACTGAAACAGGCATCATTACCTCTCTTCCAGATGTAGTTGAGGTTGGCCTGTAATCTACGATAAAGGCATGTGTCATACCTGCCTTATATCCTAAAAAACCCTGAATCTTCGGTTTGTCTCTTCCTTCTGGCCAACTTTTTATATGTGGTGTCTCGGCTCTAGCTCTTTTACGTGGCGAATAGCCCATTGATCCTCTTCTTGGATGATGTCTATTATGCATAACATATCCTCTCTGTCACTTTCTTTAACGTTAATAGTTCTCTTTAGTGTGCTGTATCCAAACCGTGACATCTTACAAACGACTAAAAACATTAGCCAAGCCGCTTGATACCGGGATTCTTATGGGAATTGCCCGATGAATGTCTGGTACGGATAAGGGGTAAGGCATAAGGGAAATCATATATAAATGTTATGCGTGGCCTGCGTAGATGTTAATTTAACGCTAGATTAATTTGCGTAGGCTTTTTTACGCCATGCGTCAACTTATTCAGAAGATAATCCTGGGATATGGGAAAGTGATGGAAGGGGTTGATTTATTTTTATCTTTCTTTTTTAATTCCAATAGTGTAGCTGCTCGTTTATTCAATAGGATTTTCTGTACCAGGATACCATATCACTTGCTGTTGATTGCAGATCAAATTTAGGTTTGTATCCAAGCTCTTTTTTTGCTTTATCACAATTTACTCTCCTTGTTGTACCCAAAGATTTCACTCTAAATCTTGTGAGAGAAGGTTCTTTTGTAGCAAATATTTCTGAAAAAAAGGCAGCAACATAAGCTAGGGAATAAGAAACGTTTTTATTTGGCAGACTTACGTCTAGTTGAACGGCAATTTCGTTAAATAATTCCTTAATTTTGCAAATAAAACTGACAACATTGAACGTATCTTCCCTTTTGTCATTCTCAAGTGCCAATCTTAGACATTGTGCTACGTCCTTTGGATGTACTAGAGATATATATTGATCCCCAGTTCCGATATAAATCATATTTCCTTTCTTAATCCTTTCAAGGATAACTTTTGCCCCCTTTCCGCCAGCGCCTAGAACCAGAGGAGGGCGGATAACAGAAACGGACAAGCCTTTATAGTTTCTGAGTATTTTTTCCCCCTCAAGTTTTGATTTATGGTAAGCATTCAATGGCTTTTTGGCTGATTTTTCGGTAATTTCTTCATTGGTATTTGGAAATCCATATACGCCAGCAGTGCCTGTATATATGATTCTTTTGATCCCCCTCTCTATACAGGCTTCAGCAACATTCATGGTGCCTTCAATGTTTGATTTATAAATCTCGCTTTTTTTGCCGTAGTCTGTAGCATATGCTGCATTGTGAAAAACAGCTTCTACATTATCAAATGCAGAAAGAAATCGTTCTGGTTGTGTTATGTCTCCACGTACAACTTCAGCACCCTTGATTTTTAGCGAGAATTGTCTGGTCAATGCTTTCACATGATGTCCATGTTTGACAAGGTCATCTACCAGATATCTTCCAATAAATCCACTTGCACCTGTAACAAGAACGTTCATAGTATTGCAACATTTAACCACACTATTTAATATCTGTGCCACTTAGTTGGGATTGAGAAGAGGACTGGTTGCTATAAAACACTCAAAATATTTTTGGTATTGTCAAGTTTAGGTCGATAATATTTTTCATAATGTTCATTTGTTAACATAGCCCAATCCACAAGTATTATTGATGAAAAATTCATGGTAAATGTTAATGGTTTTTCTTAAGTAAAGTCACATAGTTTATATAGTGTTATCTTATTTTCGTTTGTAAGGTGAGGAAATATGAATAAAAAGTCAAAAAGTATGGCCATCTTTTCGATAGCATTGATACTGATTGCCGGTCTGTCTCTTGGAGGATGTGTCGAAGAGGAAAACAAAATCATCGTTGGAACATCGGCTGATTTTCCGCCATTTGAATACATCAGTGAGGACGGGACATTCGTTGGTTTTGATGTTGAAATGGTCACAAAGATTTTGGAAGATGCTGGGTACACTGTTGAAGTCAAAGATATTTCATTTGATTCTCTTATTCCGTCACTTGAAAACGGAAAAATCGATGTTATTGCTGCTGCTATGACCATCACTGAAGAACGGGAAGAACAAATTGATTTCTCAAATCCATACTATGAGGCAGATCAATCTGTGCTTACAAGAGTAGGGAACAATCTTAACCTTAACACAAGACAAGATTTACAAAATTATACGGTAGGTGCTCAAACAGGAACCACAGGGGCAGCATGGATTGAAGAAAATCTGGTTGATAATGGTAATATGAGCGAGGATGATTTCAGACGATATGAGACTTACACCCTGGCAGTGCTTGATTTGGTTAACGAAAACATCGATGCAATTGTCTTAGATAAACCGGTTGCAGAATCCTATGTTAAAAACCAAAATGTTGAGATAGTTATGACTATCATTACTGAAGAATCATATGGGCTGGGTGTAAAACAAGGAAACACTGAATTACTGGAGAAGATTAATAGTGGTCTTGCTACCTTGATGGACAGTGATGATTGGGATACGTTAATCTTGAAATACTTTGAATAAGAAGCAAACTTGTGGTATTCTTGGAATTTGATGTTCTCATTAACGCGCTTCCTCAGTTGCTGAGTGGGTTAGAGAATACCTTCATTCTTACCGCGGCAAGTTTGCTTATTGGATCAATCACGGGCATTCTTATGGCGGTTGGACGAGCATTTGGTACTAAAACCGTTTCAGCTGCCATTTATTTGTATGAAAAAATCTTCCGCGGAATACCACTTCTCGTCATCTTTTTTTTAATTTATTTTGGACTTTCTCAGATTGGGATTAACTTTGAACCACTTGTTGCAGCAGTGATTGGACTTGGACTTCGTAGTGCAGCGTATCAAGCTCAAATTTTCCGGGCAGCTTTTAACTCAATTCCTGAAGGACAGTCTATTGCTGCTCGATCCCTGGGAATGTCAAAGATTCAGTCTATTCGATATATTCTTCTCCCTCAAGTTCTCCGTCTTTCAGTTCCAGGTTGGTCTAATGAGTTTACCATTGTTCTAAAGGATACATCAATTGCGTTTAGCATTGGTGTTATCGAATTAATGAGGCAGGGTCGTTATATTTATGTTCTTCATCCTGAAATGATTCTTCCAATACTGTTACTAATTGCACTTATTTATTTTGTACTTGTAATTAGTATCAATAAAGGTCTTAGCGTTCTTGAAGAGAAATATCAAATGAAAGGATTTGATCTAACTGTTGATCGATAAAAAAAGGTTGTGTAAAATATGCATATGCTTGAAGTGAAAAACCTGCATAAACGATATGGTGCAAGCGAAGTTCTCAAAGGTGTTTCCTTTACAATGGATAAAGGAGAAACTAAAGTGATCATCGGACCGAGTGGAACAGGTAAAAGTACTCTACTTCGCTGTATCAACCAGCTTCACCCACCGGAGAAGGGACAGGTGTTTCTTGAAGGCGTTGAGATAACCGATCCCTCAGTCGATATCAATAAAATTCGACAAAAAATTGGTTTTGTGTTTCAGGATTTTAATCTTTTTACTCATTTTAACTCATTACAAAATGTGAGTATTGGACTTGAAAAAGTTCTTAAAATGGAGAAAGAAGAGGCCGAAAAACGAGCGATGCATGAATTAAAACGCGTAGGGCTGGGGAAATTTGCAGAACGATATCCTGCAGAACTATCAGGTGGGCAACAACAACGAGTCGGCATTGCCAGAGCTCTGGCGATGGATCCAATAATAATTCTATTTGATGAACCAACAAGTGCGCTTGATCCCGAATTAATTGGGGAGGTCCTCGAAGTTATGCAGAGTCTTGCTGGCGAGGTAACTATGTTAGTTGTAACCCATGAAATGGGATTTGCTCGTAATGTTGCCGATGAAATTATATTTATGGAAGGAGGACACATCATTGAAAGTGGTTCTCCAAAACAGATGTTTACAAGTCCAAAACACAAGCGAACAGGTGAGTTTTTAGGCAAAATCGCTTCATTGTATGGAGAGGAGTGATACGGTGAGAGTTTATGTCTGATTTTATTAGTTTCTTTGCACAATCATTACCAAAACTCTTGGATGGGCTAAGTACTACGCTTTTTCTTACGTTTCTTTCTTTAATCCTAGGTTTTCTACTTGGAATAAGCCTCGCTCTCGGAAGAATTTATACTCCAAAGATTATTTCATGGCTTTGTATTGGTTACATTGAAATTATTCGAGGTACACCACTTTTAGTTCAGTTATTTATTTTGTATTTTGGGCTTCCAAGTGTTGGTATTCGTATCACACCCATTACAGCAGCAGTCATTGGACTTTCATTAAATAGTGGCGCGTATCAGGCAGAGTATCTCAGAGGATCGATTCAAAGCATTAAATCAGGTCAGATGATTGCCGCTAGAGCATTAGGTATGACAAAAACACAGGCTGTTGTTCATGTGATTTTACCACAAGCCTTGAGAATATCAATTCCTGCATGGTCAAATGAACTTATTTATTTGTTAAAATATACATCTATTGCTTACATAATTCAGGTTGTAGAGTTAACTGCAGAAGGGAAATTCATTGCAGCAAATACATTCCGATATCTTGAAATCTTTACTATGATTGCAATTATTTACCTAAGTTTGACTGTACTTTTTACTGAGATAATTGATCGGATTGAGCACAGAATTCGTATCCCTGGGCTAGGTGCAAAGAGAACAACGTTGTTACGTGATGCTTGAGCATATTGAAATTTCTAGGATATCTATCAAATTATAACGGTTAAGGCAGTCATAAATACTCTACAACTCCAAACTGCCTTTTCAAAAGATATCCTTGAATTTTTCTGAAGCAGGTTCTCCCCCAATTCCCCAATGTGATTTCGGGATTTCATGAACAATTACTTCCACAGCATGTTCAGGCACGCCTAAATCTACAAAGACTTCTGTAATTTCTTGGATCACGGTTTTGACTCGTTACTCTCCAAAACCTTCCCATACATTTACATGAACTATTGGCATTCTTTCTTACCTCACACTATATAGCTATAATTTTTCCATCAAGAAATAATTTTCGATATGTGGTGCTTGGATTATTTTAGTTTCAATTATATGAAAATACGGCTCAAATAATTCTCTAAGTTCGTTTTGTGACGAGAAATATAATTCTGTCCCACCAGGACTTTTTCTATAACTTCCAGGACCGCCAAACTCAGGACTTTGTTCATTGAAACAAACCGACAAATATTCCCCCCCTTATCTAATAACTCCGCTACGTCTTCCACATATTTTCGCCTTTGTGATGGCATTATCTGATGTATGAGGGCCCATTCTAAAACAAAATCAAATTTTTCGTTTAATCGTTCCAAATCAGCTATATCCATGACAATAAAATGAACATTAACTACACGACTTGCTGCATTTCCTTTTGCATATTGAATTGCCCTTTCAGATATATCAATTCCAGTAACATCAAACCCCTTTGACGCCAGATATATAGAATAAAAACCTTCGCCACACTCTATATCGATAGTTTTGCATGGACTAATTTTTCTACCTTCAATTAATTCTACTAATTCTTGTGGCGGCTCGGTTCTTGCCCAGGGCGCTCTCGGTTTTTTGTACATCTCCTCAAATGTTTCTTTTGTAACAGTTCTCGATTAATAAAAGTAGCGATTTTATATCTGTTGGAGATATTCTTTACAAGAACCTAGAATATTTTCGGTATTATTCGCCAAGGAGTATTTTTCATGAATTCCTTGTATTCTTTACCATATTGTCGTATCAAATGTTTTTCCTCATCAAGTATACTCCATATCATAATAGGTATTGTGATAATTGCGATGGCCACTGCAAACAACGAATAGAAGAATAAGGCTAATCCAAATCCAATAATAAGTAACGATGTGTAGTGGGGGTGCCTAATGTACCGAAAAATCCCGCCTGTTACTAGTTGGCCTTTGTATGTTTTGTGCCAAAATATCTCCCATTTAAAATAAACGTATGTTCCAAGAAGAAAAACAATCATCCCAGCAGCAATTGTCATAAACTTGTTTGCTGGAATCTCCCAAACACCAAATATTGCGGTTAATGGCCCGGTCATTATGATTAATAGAATGGGGGCATAGTGGACGATAAAAAGTGCCCGCAATTCTTTGGGAGGTCTATATTTTAACATATCTGCTGATTTTAAATGAACCGTATGCCGCCTTTGCTTATTTCGATATCTTGTGGTTTAAGCGTGTGTTTGGTGTTTCTCATTTTCATTACCGACAATTTTCTCCTATCCATAGTAGGATCAAAACCGAGGATTATAACTCCATCTGCTAAAAATTCTGAAATACCATCTCTGGATAAGAGAGAGGAGCCCATTGGTAATTCCGATGTAACAACCGAGGCCGCTTCCGATGTTTCCAGCGCGTTCATAATATATTGAATGTGTAATCTTCTGACGGGCAAATTAGTGTTACCGGGAAAATCTTCAGAATTAACTATGCTAATATCTATTTTGCTCTTGTTTTCGACACTATTTACATAAATTGGCATTTCGGAAAGTGGAGTTATTGAATCTAATACAATTCGATCGTATTCTCCAGATAGAATTTCGTTTACCATTGCCTCATAGATGAGTTTTTTATTTATGTTTAAAAATCGGAATTTTACAAGCTTTTCCTCTAAGGCTGGTTGAAAATCAAAGCCGAGTTTTTTTGCCTGTGTTAGAAGACCATTTACCTTTTTATCTAATGTTAAAAAGAGCCCCTTCTCTCCAGATTGCGTTCCCTGATAGAGAAATTGAAAGGATAAGATGCTCTTTCCGCTACCAGGTGGACCAGAGACCAGAGTAATGGATTTTTCTGGCAGTCCTCCATCAATTATGTTATCGAGTCCTTCAACTCCTGTTTTTACTCGATTCATTAATCCATCTTGCTTAGAATATATTTCCTCTGACAAAATATCATCCCAACGTGATATATGGCTGCTCATATATTATCTTAACCTAATTTCTATTCATGAGGTTTTTGGTTATGTCGTTGGGGGAAGTGAATGTGTCATACAACATGATTAATATACTTTACTGAGAACCTATAGAAATATTTATATAGTGTATAAAATAAAAGTAATAACGTACAAAATTGTATTGGGTAATTGCATGTCGGCTAAAAATGTAAACATCTGGGTTTGGATTCAAAACGGTAGGGTAATCAAGGCTATGTCTTGCGTGGACGACGGGATAATAAAAATTTATGATGAAAATGACAATTTGATACTCAAAAGAACAGGGTTGACTAGAATTCAGGTAAAACAGATCGAAAACAATATTCTAAGATATGGTGCAAAAAAACTCAGTCAGCATGCTGGACCGTTTAGATACCTGTAAAAAGCCGAGTACTACTGTAAATTGATCAAAACATGTTTGTCAGGATATACCATTATGCCATTCTCTGTAATTTCCATAGATACAATTTTTTTCTCATGCTTACTATATCTCATTTTTAGAATTTCGATAGCATTTTCACGAGCCTCATTTTTTTGTACGTTGTAAAGAACTACTATTCCATCTGCTAGGAATTCTTCAATTCCTGTATCGCTATACCTCGTTGGTAATGGTTCTGTCTCAGTAATCAAAAAAGATGTAGCGCCTGTTTCTTCAAAAAAACCGAACAATTGCTGAAGGTAAACCCTGTAGTTTTTTTCCTTGGTGGCCGAGGCAGCAATAATGGCACTCAGAGAGTCAACAACAATTATCTCAGGATTAAAATCTTTTGGGATAATCAACGGTTTTATCTTGTAAGAAATCTCCGTAGCAGATCCTGAACCGCCAATCGAACCAAACTTCATCCTCAAAATATCAAGAGGGTTAATCTTCTGAATTAAAAAACTGCCATCATTTATGTATCTTTTGGCATCCCATCCAAAACTTCGCATACTTCTTTCAATGCGTTCTTTGCTCTCCTCAAAACTGACATACATGCATTTTTTACCTTTTAAAACAAGGTTATGGCATATCTGTCTACACAGTATACTTTTACCAGTGCCTGGGCCACCTGCCACCAGCACAGAGTTGCCATTTGGTATTCCTCCATCTGCAAACAATTCGTCAAATCCGCTAATGCCTGTTTTTAGCACGTCCTCCTTTTTCTCATTTATATCGGCATATTCAGCTTCATTCATATTTGAATCGCTCCCTCACATTTGCATTTTTACCACGCACTTCATGATGGGTAGGGTCTCAACTGATTGTGGTTTAACACTACTAACTTTTCATCTTCTACCTTAACTATATATTATGACCAATAAAAAACTTTCTTATTGGGGCTAATCAAAATATTTTATTGTACATGACTTGCAACTTTATTAAATAATCCACCCTGGGCTTATTTGAGCATATATGGTTATTTTTGTAATAGATATGCCAATGTTCGTGCTACCTTTTTCCTGTATTTGAACATAATTTGAAGTTTTGTTAACATAAGCGTTTTCTCCAAGTGATGATTCGTTAAAAAAATCATACCAGGAATCAACATATTCTGTGTAAATTCGTATGTTATCCACAATATTAGTTACCGTATAGGCATTATCAGAACAAGAATAATTAGTCCTGATGAACCTGTTTTTATAGCCATTTGTTGTATTTTTTCCAGAAATTCCCACTATGTAAGTAAGATTGCAAGAAATATCAATTTTACCGGATGATGGAGTAGAAATATCGATATCAGGCTTGATTACCATGCTTTCACCATCATGCTGTTTAAGAATGACGGCTCCTCCTTCTAAAATATATGTCTGGTCAACAAAATATGAATTGTATGCCTGATATTTTATCGATGTCAACGTTATATTATCACCAATATCTGTTGATATCCCGCCTGCATCATCAACGATACTAAGTTCGCCAAATGCTTTTGCTGTGACGAAATATGGGATCTCTCTGCTTCCTAATGTTATTGGAGATGTTATGGGTACATCCTTTCCAATCATACATTGTATATCTATCACAGATTTCAAATGTGCAAATTGATTTTCTACATCCTGCATATGATCTGATTCCCTCTGTTCCATTATATCAGGTATGTAAACAAGCTGTATTGTTGAGATTATTATAGAGACAAGAGCTACAAGTAAAAGCGCTTCGATTACACCCGCAACTGCCTTTCTTTCTTTGATAAGATTTCTGTTTTCCATCTCTCCTTCCTTCACCAACAAATTATAATATGTACGTACTAGAACTTATATTTTTCTTGTTTTTCAGTGAAAAATGGATTGACTTGTACTCAAATAGATTTAAAAGAGGCCAATTGATTCCATTTTTATCCTCTGAAGGTGCCTGTTGATGGTGCCATTCTAGGTGTAATTAAAACTTGTTAGAGGTGTGTTTGATATGTCTATGACATTTGCAGAAAAAATACTTGCAAAATATGCTGGAGAAAAAAAAGTAGCCTCTGGTCAGATAGTAACGGTACATCCAGATTATCTCCTGACCCATGACAATACTGCTGCTATTATTCAAAAGATACCAACTGAGTTAGACAAATACGGAGTTTATTCCAAATCTCTCTCGATTATTGTTATTGACCATGTTGTACCTGCTGCTTCTGAAAAAACCGCTTCAAATCATAAGGCTATAAGAGATTTCGTTAAAAAATACGGCATAGAAAATTTTTTTGATGTTGGTGCTGGTATATGCCATCAGATAGTAGTTGAGAAAGGATTTGCTCTGCCTGGAACGCTACTTCTCGGAAGTGATTCGCATACATGCTCATATGGTGCGGTTGGTGCTTTTTCATCAGGTATTGATAGGACTGAAGCAGCATCTTTGATGCTTACCGGTGAAACTTGGCTCAAGGTTCCTAATAGCATAAAAATGACATTAAATGGAAAGCTGCCACCAGGCGTATTCGCAAAGGATTTAGTTTTGCATATTATTGGAGATATTTCTGCATCTGGTGCGAATTATTGCTCTGTGGAATATCACGGCGATGTTGAGCAATTTCCCATAGCTGACCGGTTTACTATAGCCAACATGGGTGTTGAGATGGGTGCAAAAAACTCAGTTTTTGCTGTTGATAAAGTTACTACAAACTACCTCAAATCTATTGGAATGCATTCTTCAACTTATGCCCCCATCTATCCAGATGAAGATGCTTCATATATGCAGGAATTAAACTATGATTTATCCAAAATCGGTCCAGTGGTTGCATGCCCACATGCGGTTGACAATGTTAAGACGGTAAGTGAAATTGAGGGTTTGGAAATTCAACAATGTCTGATTGGTACTTGTACCAATGGAAGATTATCTGATCTAAAAATCGCTGCAGATATTTTGAAAGGTAAAAAAATCAGCTCGGGTGTAAGGCTGCTTGTTCTGCCCGCATCCAAAGCAATTTATGAAGTGGCTCTGAAGACGGGCATCATACAGACTCTTGTTGAATCGGGGGCTATAATACTTCCAACTGGTTGTGGCCCATGCCTTGGTGCACATCAGGGGGTATTGGCACCTGGTGAGCGTTGTCTCAGTACAGCCAATAGAAATTTCAAGGGGCGCATGGGTTGTAAAGAGGCAGAGATATATCTTGCTAGTCCTGCTACAGTTGCAGTCTCAGCAATTTACGGTAAAATTACTGATCCAAGGGAGGAGATGAAAAAATGAAGGTATGGAGATATAAAGACAATATAAACACTGACATGTTATTTCCAGGCAAATATACATATACTTGTAGTACTGCAGAAGAGATTAAACCGCATTTATTGGAGGATCTAGATTCGTCATTCTCAGAAAATGTAAGCAAGGGTGACCTAATTTTTGCAGGAAAAAACTTTGGATGTGGCAGTTCACGCGAACAGCCCGTTGTTGGATTAAAAGCTGTAGGGATTAGGGCAGTTGTAGCCAAAAGTTTCGCAAGGATTTTTTACAGAGCGGCTATTAATCAGGGCCTTGTTTTAATCGAATGTCCAGATGCAGTAAAGGCTTATTCAGGAAATGTTGATGTTGAGCTAGATGTAGATAACGGAAAAATAGTTGTGGATGGTAAGGTATTTTCATTTCCAAAGCTTCCGGATGAAATAATAGCTATTCGGAATGCTGGTGGATTATTGCCTTATACGCGTTCAAAATTGAAAGAGAAGCATAAGTCCTACAGTTGATCTTTGTTATACGCTGTGTGTTTGCCAGCCAAATATCCTTTTGAGAGTTCTATATAAGTTTCTGCATTACGGCGAGCCATACCTCTAAATTTCTCATCTTGCTTAACGATTTTTCCAGGTATCCCCAGTACAAGACTGTTCTCAGGAATATTCATATCTGTTTTAACAAGGGCGTTTGCACCGATGATTGATCCCTTCCCAATTTTTGCACCATTTAGTATTGTCACATTCATGCCAAGGAGGCATTCATCTTCAATAGTTGCTCCATGTACAATTGCTCCATGTCCAATTGAGACATTTTCCCCAATTGTTACACTGTGTTCAGTATCAGTATGTATTACACAACAATCTTGGACGTTAGATCCATCTCCAATATATATTGAGTTTTGATCTCCCCGAATTACTGCGTTTGGGAAAACACCACAGTTTTTACCAATTTTAACATTTCCGATTATTACTGCGGTTTTTGCGACAAAGCTGGATTTATGTATTTCCGGTTTCATTTTATCCTTCTGAGTTCTTGGTATCCATAGGCCTGTTTTATATTTTATGTTCTTGGTTATGGAAACGTTTCTCTTTATGAAAATTTCAACTTGCTGAAGCCTGCATAAAGCAAAAAAGAAGACAGCGATATATGCAATTTTTATTCTAAATCGATAAATAGAAATACAGCATAGCGAATGTAAATTATGGTGTTGGGATTGAAGACCAACGTCAAGATGGGACATAATTCGCTTAGATTGCTTAGTGATGGTTATGGAAATATTTGCCTTTTTTTCATCGTTGCCATTATGTTCTTCAGCATCCTAAATATTTCGGCTATTGCAAAAGATACAGTACAACCCGTCATAGATTATTTTGATGCTCATCCCAATGTACAGCTAAAAACTGATTATGTTAACATAACCTGTATTGCAAAAGATAACGAAGAAATACAAACGGTAAATGTAACTATTTTCTATCCTGGTGGGGAAAGCAAGATAGAGTCTATGCTATGGTCTCCTAAGGGCAAATATGTATACAATTCGATATATAATGTTTCGGGAAATTATAGTTTTTATGTTGAAGTGGAGGACAAGGCAGGCAACGTTGCAAATACTTCAATTAAAAACTTTTGGATAACATCAAATAAGAACGATAAGGATAGTGATGGTATGCCTGACTCGTGGGAAGAAAAGTACAACCTATGCCCCGAAGATTCAGGTGATGCAGATATCGATAGCGACTTGGATGGGTATACAAATCAAAAGGAATATCAAATAGGTACCAATCCACTAAAGGATATTTTCTTGCAAAATGCTGCATATCGGATGAGAGATAACTCCGAGTATCTTGCTCTATCGATATTTCTTTTCAGTTTGCTAGTGCTGTTTTCGTTTTATGGTATGAGGAGAATATCGCTATGAGGCTGATTGAACGACCGGAATTATTTGTTTTGTTGATGTTGTTTGGATTCTGGGTATTGTTTTTTTCTGTATGGGGAGTTATCTTTAGCAAAGACTGGTCCATACTAGTTCTAACCTTGTATGTGCTGTTGTTATTTTCCTCTGTTATTCTTACAGTTTTAAAATCAGTTAAAGCAACAGCAAAAATTAGTACAATCGAAGAATTTGAAAAAAGATTAAAAGGTAGTTTATATCATTTCAAATGCCCAAGTTGCAATGGGATATTTGCTGTCAAGGAATCAACATCTACTGATAAAAAATCTATTATAATCACCTGCCCCGAGTGTGGGAGAGTTGGCGTTATACCTTCTGTCCCCGATTGCATAGAAGGAGAAATACCTGAAGAAAAGTCTGGTAATGTGAATTTCAAATGTGGTAGCTGTGGGGAAGGTATAACAATTTGGGCAGAAGGCGCAAAATTATACCAAGATGTTTGTGTTTACTCCTGTCCATTCTGCGGTGAGGAAGAACCCATGAAACGTATCTAGATTTTATGTCTAACCTTTATTGCCTCGCCATGAGTGGATTTTTTCATCTCATTGCCATTCATTTTGGCGACACCTACGGCGCATAGTTTCTTACTCTGCAATACACAGACTTCGTCACCTTCCCTAATTAGCTCATCTGCATCTTTGACCCCTGGGGCAAAAACAGATCCTTCTAACGTAAAGTCATCAGATATCTCTACCCAGTATTTTTCCAGATTTGCAATTATTCCTGCACCGTGGAGTGTTAGAGAAATGAGTCCTCTCTCTTTTGTTAACATTCCAAGTTGCTTATTGTTGTGCATTATTCTCTGATAAGGATACTTTCCCTTTATTTCGCAATCGTTTAGAAGTTCTTTAGCAATTTTTTTACCAAATTGATAGGATGCAAGTGATTCTAGGTTCTCTCTTTTTCTTATTGAAGATTTCGCTTTATCATATGATGTTGTCTCTTTCTTTAACACGTTCGATAATTTGTCTAATGATTCGTTAGAAGTGGGGCTGCTTTCAATCTCTGTGTCTATTGATTTTCCTATGGTTTCACCTATAAATTCTATGATGGCTCTTGGAAGATGCAAGATAATCTTTTCATATTTATTGATCTCCAAATATCTTGTTAACAAATCTTGGATCATTCTTTTTTCATCTTCATTCCAGTAACCTGTTACAGGGATATCATATGCAGATGCAGGGTAGGTTAATTCTAATTCTCTTGGAACAATACCTAATGGGGAGGTTATTATCACTTCGTGGATGATATGTGGGTTATCCAAATTGTATATCTTCTCTCTAAATCTTTTGTGAGATTTTGAAAATGAGTAAGGTTTTTTTGCAGAACAAGGGAGAAGAAGAAGTATCTTTGTACTTTCTGGTTTACGATATCGATTTATCACTCGTTCTTGAAATCGTTTTATTTCGGTTCTGTATAACGCATCGTTTGTTGTGGCAAACAATTTACTTTTACGTGTTATAGGTGTTCTTTTTTCTACGAAATTATAGTGATGTTGGTCAAGACATTTCAATATGGCTGTTAAACTGGGCTTAGCTCTGACCCTTATTTCAACAAGTTCACGTAAATTTCCGTTGTAGATTGCATTTCTTACCTGTTTTATTTCGTTTAATAATGCAAGATAATTATGGTTTAGGATTTGATCAAAAGTCATCTCTGTGGGTTTGCCTGTGGATTCTTCACATGATGGGCAACTGCACGGTATCTCTGTTAAATCGTCGACATTATATTCACCTATTGGAAACAGTAGATTTTTCCTTCTAGCAGCTAAAATTGCCGATGCAGAATCAAAAAAATCCATTCCCATATACGTCAGTAGTGCAAAATTTGTTGGATCCCCTACAATTGGGAGATGTATCATTTTTTGGTATCCTATCTTTTCTCTTAGTTCTACTATAAAATCTACAAATTTTGATTGTTGGTGGAAAAGTTGAGATACATTTGCAACAATAAAAAAGGACGATGGATTGTTATCTAATGCTTCATCTATGGTTCCCTCGTTACCAGGTACAACATAGCAAATTCCATTTTGTTTATTGTATGCTGCTATTGCAGATGCATGTAATTCTTTAGGCATATCCTTTGGGTAAATCAAATGACCTGAGACTTTAAACTCATTTTTGTTTGTTTGGTGCGAAGAAAAAAACAAACTCTTTGATACCTTTAACGATGGTTTTTCTGTTTTAGAATCATCATTTGTTACCAGTATTTCTGCAAAATCAGGGGATGCAAATCTGGAAGTATTTACAAATAGGATGTTTGGTGTAATAATTTTTTTCTTTTTAATTAGAAATTCACCAATTCTTGCGGGGCCATCCCTTATTTTTACATTGAACTGCATTATCGCCAGATATATGTTTTTCTTTAAAGAATATTGGCATCAATGGTACTGCTTTCAAAGCAATGGATGTGGTGTGAAGTCCAAAATAATTCTCACCTGTAAAAAATAAATGACGTTTGTAAATAAAAGACGGTTGACTCGATTATATTTCGATACCAAAAGATGATGGGCATTCGATCAGACAGTACAATACTTTCGCCTAATTTTTGCAATGTTGGAGCCACATCATACAATGAACAATAGTCAAGCTTTCCTGTAGATTGGCCATTATAGAGGTGATGGTGGTATACCTTCTGGTAAACAGGGCTCAATATCTGGTGTTTCCCAATCATGAAGAGCTTTGATATTAACAAGAAGATACATAAAAACTGGTAGAGTTGTTTTCATCCAGTGAATAAGATTGTCGTGTTTCCCATGCCCATACCAAGGTTCGTAATCTGAGTTGAGCAATTCAAAAGTGAATGATGCAATTCCAAATTCTGAATATACCCAATCAGAGGCACAACCAATGCCAGTATGCTTAAAATCCTCCCCATGAATGCCAGAATATTCTGTATTGTCATGTACCCAATCTGTGGCTGTATTTGTGATTTCTCTCTCATGTTTTTTAACAGTAAATTCTGGTTTATATGTAATATCACCTTGAGCAGCAAACACATGTACTGCTGTGTGACAGTTAACATAAAAAGAGTATCTATCTAATGACTTCATTAAATCACGAATGGCTTGTGTTTCTGGCTCTGAAAACGCACGTCTACCACAGTTGGTAGAAACTTGACCTAAAACACCGTTTTTTCTTAGAGGATGCTTAATCATAGGGATTTTAATAATACCAAATAATTTTCCAAGCGGATAATTGCCGCTTCTTAACCTGCCAAAGTGGACATCAAAGTTTCGATTTAAATCTATACCATCGTCATTCCATCTTTCATCTGCCTGTCTACCATCAGGATTTACTAAAGGAACGATATAAACGTTAGATGTATTTAGAATGTTAGTAACAGTTTCGTTGTTACCGAAGTTTATTAGGAGATATTCTGCAAGATATAGACAAGCCTCTCCTGCCTCCCATTCGTTACCATGGATACATCCATCTATGAGACAGGAGTATTTGTCATCATTGTTTTTTTCATTCGTTATTCGTATACACCAAATATCTCGGTCAAGAACACTTTTACCGATAGAAAAAACATTTACCAAATCGGGGTAATCCATATCAAAATCATTCAACATTTGTTTGGTGGCAGGATAATCATGATACTCTCCATCTTTCCAATCTGGGAGAATAGATGGTTGGTCTATCTGGATTTCTGGCATTGGCGATTCTTCTGTATTCTCTGATTTTTGATTCTCCTCAATACATCCAGTAAACATTACTGTAAGCAAAATACCGCAAAGAAAAAACACTTTTAGATAAAATGTTTTATCGCCCACGTCCTTTTTCTCCCCACGTAATTATAATTAAAGAACCATATATAAAAGTACCCAGTGATTTAACAATAATGCTCAACATGCAATTCCAATCTACCTGTCTTTTTGATTGATTTTTAAAACGTAGATTATCTGTTCAATGTCTAAAGTATCTCTGACCTGAAAATACCATCGTGATTCCATGTTCGTCTGCAGCACCTATAACTTCCTTATCTCGGATAGATCCGCCTGGTTGGATTATTGCTTTTACTCCTGCTTCTGCTGCAATATCAATGCCGTCCCTAAATGGGAAAAATGCATCACTGGCCATAGTAGATCCCTTGATATTTTCCTTTCCTTTATGTGTGGCAATCCACGTTGCATCAACGCGTGCTGTCTGTCCGCCACCGATAGCTACGGTCTGTGTGCCCTTTACAAAAAGAACAGAATTTGACTTAACGTGTTTCACACATTTCACAGCAAATTCCATGGATTCAAGTTCTTTTTTTGTTGGTTTCTTTTTTGTTGCAGTTTTCCAATCTTTTCTGTCTGATACTGTTACATCTCTTTCTTGGGAAAGGAATCCACCAACCACACTTCTGAAAACCATGCCTCTTCTGGGAATTTTTTTATCAAGCCCCTTTAGTTCCAAAAGTCTGAGATTCTTCTTTTTCCCAAAAATATCGCGTGCTTCCTTAGCAAAATTGGGTGCAATGATCACCTCCAAAAAAAGCTTGGATAGTTCTTCTGCAACATTCTTTCCCACTCCTCTATTAAATGAGATGATGCCGCCAAATGGAGAATAGGTATCAGTAGCGTAAGCATCCTTCCACGCGTCCAGAAGATTACTCGCACTTGCAATTCCACAAGGTGTTGCATGTTTTATTATAACACAAGTAGGTTTTTCAAATTCCTTTACACACTCAATTGCACAATCTCCATCAAGTATGTTGTTAAATGAAAGTTCCTTTCCTTGAAGCTTTTTCGCGTTAGAAATGCAAGGTTCGGTAACTTTCGGTAAGGATTCGTAAAAAGCACCTTTCTGATGAGGATTTTCACCATATCTCATATCCTGTATTTTTCTCACTGATATGCTGTTTACGTCTGGTAGAACTTCATCTGTCCATTTGTCTCTCAAATAATTTGAGATAATGGAATCATATTGGGCAGTATGTGAAAATGCGTCCAGAGCAAGTTTTTCTTTTTCTTTTAGACTGAGTTTACCTTTTGATTCAAGGGATTTTAAAACATCATTATATTGTTTTTTGTTTGTAACTACAATCACATCTCTATAATTTTTTGCTGCAGATCTGATTAGTGTCGGTCCCCCAATGTCAATGTTTTCAATGACTTCATCCATGCCAACATTTTGTTTTTGTATGGTTTTTTCAAATGGGTATAGATTACAAACTAAGAGATCGATGGTCTCTATTTTGTGTTTTTTAAGAACATCCATATGTTTTTTGTTATCTCTCTTTGCAAGAATACCTGCATGAATGATTGGGTGGAGGGTTTTTACCCTTCCATCAAGCATTTCTGGAAAGCCGGTTACATCTGATACTCCTTTTATTTTGATGCCTGCTTTCTGCAATGCAGATGCGGTTCCACCAGTTGAAAAAATTTCTATGCCAAGTTTAGACAGCCCTTTTGCAAAATCAGTTAGATCTCCCTTATCAGAAACACTTATCAAAGCCCTTTTAACATTCATTGTTCTTACCCAATTGGCATATGAGACAAACTCATAAACGTTTGGGTTTTTTACGTGTTTTCTCATGTTCTATGGCTTCTTTTAGGTTTATATTTCCTTTCAATACATCAAGAGCAGTTTCCTCTGAAATTGATAGCATTCCTTCTGTAATATTCCTGCTCTGTTCCTGAACTTTCCTTATGTCTCCTCTTGTTGGTTTTAATGACTGGCGTCTTTGGACTTTTCCTCCTTTAAGCAGTGCAATTGATGCCGCTGCTTCGCTGTCTCTTTCATATCTCTTTGTTTGTTGTGAAGATGTAGTTCTACTTTCATCAACAATCTCGATAGGTACTTTCAAAGGAATTAAGGAATTTATAATCCTATTTCTTGTTATTATTGATCCATGGCCCACACGTATCAGACATTTGATTGCAGGGTATTCTCTTAAAAACCGTTTTACAATTGTTACAACATCTTCTGGAGATTTAACATGTGTTTTTTGTAATAGTATGTCATCTCCAACAACTGCTACGCCAGGTTTTTCACCAGGATCAACACCAATGAAAACATTTGAGTATAGTTCTTTTCCAATAAGCATTTGAAGTGCAATATCTACTGCATGGTCTATGCTATCATAAACATCTGCTGCAATTCCTTTTTGAGATTTTAAGTCGTGTAGCTCTTTATGCGATGTTAGGATTACCCCAATTTGACGAGGAATATTATTTATGGACAATAGTGAAACATAGGGTATCTTTCTCCTTTTAAGTACTTCTAGAAGATCATGGTATAAAGAAAAATTTTTTGTGTACACTCCTAGCGTCTTCATCCGTTCAAAATATCAAATACCTGAATATATACATTTGGTCTCTATCGCTCCCAGGACATTTTCTCATCTAGGTATGTAGTCCAAAAACCCCTTAGATTTTCACTCAAGAGATCTTCTAATCCTATTATGTCGTAATTTCCACTCACGATTTTGCCGAGATGTTTTCCCATACTTAGATTTCCGACTCTATCTTTCAAAAAATCTTTAATTTCCACATATTCGCGTTCTATTTCAATAAACATTCTGCTTTTGTCTTCATAGGGTTTTTTTACAACCTTCGGATTGCCTTCCCATTTATTGATAAACTCTTCCACATTTTTTTTGAGTTTAACCGGAGGCCCCATATGGATATATGTTTTTGAAATAGGGCCTTTTTCTGTTTTGATTACTATGATAATCTGTTTCTCCAGCTCATCTATATAAAAGGATGCATCATGGATATTAAAACCATATCTTTCGCAAGCAGTACATATGGAGTGGATGGCTTTACGTATCTGAGGATATAAATTTTCATCAATGATTTCTGGTTTAGAAAAAGTAACTCCAATATAGGGAGAATCTTGTTTTTGGATTTCAGTTTTTATCTTGTTCAGTGGCCAAGGTTGTACTTCATTTGGAAAAAAGAAGGTCAAACGAGGCTTTTCTAAATATTGTTGACATGCATGTGTGAACAGATTGAATTTTTCTATAGATACTGCAGATGCGACATTCCTTTCGCTGTCAACTGGATCTATAAATGTGATGGGTGTATCAAAAAAAGGGGGCTCGCCTTCAGAAAGAGTAAATTTCTTGCCAGGTTTCCAATGCGAAGCATCTCGTATGAGATTCTTAAAGGATCCAAATTTTAAAACCAAAATTTCGCATAAATAACCGGAAAATCCTTCAATCTCTGCCTCGGCTCCATAGCATCCAATGCCTGTTAGAAACTGTTTAAACAAACGAACTTCTGATTTTTGGGATTCATGCAAATGCTTTCCGATGTATTCTGTATGAAGAGGCGTTCTGTCAACTGCGGAAAGTTTTTGTGATGCGTTTTCGATTCTGTAACAGGGAACTATTTCGACTTTAAATTCTTTGAAATACCCTCTCAAGTATGGATGTTCTGCATAGGATTCCTCAGTGTTTATAAGAAGTATTTCCCCTATTGAAAGCGAGTTTTTTGCAATATCTTGTTTAGAAAAAGACGGGGGAAACAGTAAAAATAAGTCAATATCTAAATTGTTTTTTATATAGGTATCTTTTGCAGTGGATCCAACAAGTTCAATAGAGGCGGGAAGTTTTCTTTTTGTAATCTCTTGATTTACTTGGTCTTTTAAATCCTGTATAACCCCTTCAAGCTTCTCTCTATCTTCTTGATTAGGAATAATTATTTTTAATACTTTTTTTTCAATGTTGCCATGTGGTTGCATATTTCATTCACCCTTGATGAAATGATTCAATAAGAATATTGTTACTATGGCTAGCAAAGTGCCACATATTACATCTGTAATCCAATGTATGGCTAAATAGATAACTGAAATAATAACAGATGCTGTGCAGAAATATGTAAAATAGGAATTTTTTATTTCCAGTCAAATGAACAAATCGCGCTATAAGAATGGGCATAGCAACATGCAGAGACAGTAGACAATTATTCTGGGTGGTAGTGGTGTAAAAAAAGTTTTCAACTGTGAGGATTACGTTGTTAAGTGCAGATTCTAAATTATAAAACGTGTAAACATTGGTTATGGACATAAAAAGGTAGACTGGAAGTGCAATACTGTATATCAACAGTAGTCCATATGCAAGTGTTTTCATTGCTTTTTTTTCATCAGTTGCAATGAAATAGATTGGTGAAAACCAAAGCGTAAATGGGTAAATTGTAATATACATAATAACAAAAAAGTAAACTGTGGCAGGTGTTCAATACTGTGAAAACAGGTATACTATGTTGCCTTCAATATGTTGGATGTTATTAGCAAAAATCATGCCCAATCCATTCTGTCACAGTGGAATCGATTATGTTTACCTCGATTAAATGAAGAAGTACGACCCCAACGATAATTAATAGATATAAATGCTGTTCTTTGAAGATTCTATAAAACTCGGCAATGCTTGTTTTGTAAATCTTCTTTGGCATAAATACAATAAGACCAATGGTGAACAATATGAGATTAATCAAACTTGGAGAAATTAACCATAACTCTACGACGTTTATTATCTCCACATCTATAATCTTATGTCCTTTAGATTTGTATAAATCGGTCCTTTTGGAGTAAGTTCACTTTTTTTCAATTTTATTGAATCAACGTTGATTTCTGCAAACTCAGAATCCTTGTATTTTTCGATTATCTGTAAGAGTTTTTCTTTGTTTTTGGCTGATCGAACACGTGCGATTGTTAGATGGGCAGAAAACTTTCTTTTTTCTTTTTTAAATCCTATCTTGTGTAATTGCTCATCAATTTTCTGTGCAATGCTCTCCAGTTGCTCCCCCCGTTTGATGCCTAGCCATATAACCTTCATATAGTTTTGATTTGGAAAAACACCTGCCCCCTCCAACTTAATGTTAAACGGCTCTATGTTATGTGCAGCATCGTTTATTATCCCGTCAATTTCCTCTATCAGGTCTTCATTAGTATCTCCTAGAAACTTAAGGGTGATGTGAACATTTTCGGGCTCTACAAGTTTTATATTCGCTCCTGTGTCCTTCATTTCCCTTTCAAACTCCAGTAATTTTGGAAAAGCATCAATCTCTACCGCTATAAATCCTCTAAATTGTGACATTTTACCCGCTCACTGTTTCGTATTCTTAATATTTAGTTCATATAAAACATATGTCATTTCTGCCATGTAACTTCTAATAACAACAGTTTTGCCCAGTTCGACAACGAATGTCAAACAACCTTTATATCCTGATATTTAGAAAAACTGTTGTTGTGGATGAGCAAAAAATGAGGAACACTGATTTTAAAAAACGAGCCAAGGGATATATAGATTTAATCCGTCCATTTACATTACTTGCACCGATTATTGTATCGATGTGTATAATGGTTGCAAGTTTCTTTTATTCTGGAAAAACAGGCAACATCACTACGTTGTTGTGGAGTACAATCCTTCCTGCAAGTTTCACCCTTGCTGTGTTAAATGCGGCGTCAAATGCATTGAATCAAGCTGCCGATGTCAAAACTGATAAAATATCTAAGTCGTACCGACCATTGCCTAGAGGATTATTGTCTATAGGTCAGGCCAAAATATTATCTGCTGTTTTGTATCTCTTGGCATTTTACATGTCCACAACTATTAACATTATGTTTACTATTTTTGTCCTTTTGATAGCAGTATTCACTGTGACCTATTCAATCTCCCCAAGACTGAAGGATTTTTTGTTCTTCAATCAGATGTGGGTTGCAATCCCTAGAGGTTTGTTAGGTATATTGGCATCGTGGAGTGTTTTTGGGAATTCTTTGCAACCAGTGCCTATTGCTGTTGGGCTCATAGCCATGTTCTTTTTGATTGGTGGTTCCATTACTAAAGATATAACGGACAGCGATGCTGATAAAAAAACGGGTACTCATACATTGGTTAATACATTTGGAGTTAAAAAAGCTGCTTTTATGGCATTACCGTTTATGTTTTTCCCATTCGTTATGATTCCTGTTTTAATTGATAACGGCATATTGGATTCATACCTATGGCTCCTAACATTTTTAGCAGTGCCTGGCTATTTCATATTTTATTTGATGATTCGAGATGATAAAAAAAGTAAGTTTTTGGAAAATACTTCTGCATGGACATTGATGTATGCAACCTATTTTTTCTTTGCGTTTAGTTTTTCAGTTCTTACAGTTGTAGGTTCAGTTATTTCATGATTAAAATAAGATTTAAGATTAATGTTTTGATTGATGCAATCCTCCCTTGGATGTGTTAATAACAGTTGTGAAAAATAATTTTTAATAAATTTTTGGAAAAAATATAAGACCTGTAAATTGTTTACATGCTTTGGTGAGAGTATGGAACTAGAGGAGGAGAATTTACAGATCAATAAGATTGAATTTGAACTAAATAGAAAAACCCTAATGTTGATTCTTGTGGTTATAGGGCTCAGTATAGTAATATCCGGATGGTTATCGTATACGTTTTCAGATTCCGCTATTACAGTTTTGTGCAGCCTGGTAATTGGAGCCACCATTGGAGTTTTACTTAACTATTTTATAATAAGTTCACATGAGATCTTTAAAAAGGCAAATATTGAAACATCGAAAAAAAGAGACACAGGAGAAATTCATACAGTAATGAAAATGGAATGAACAATACTTTTTTCTATCCGCCACTAATCATATGAATAACATCAATTTTGGAATTATCTGGAACTATTACATTTGAAAAATCTGATCTAGGGATAACTTGATTATTAATTTTTACAACGACAAGAGGAAAGGTGTATTTCATTCTTCTAAGCAAATGTTTGATGGTTTCATTTTTCACCCAGTCAATCTTTCTACTGTTTACTTCAATGCTCACTTGTCTTCACCCAATATGATTTCAAGTGCCAAATTTGCCTCCCAGTTTGCTATGAGACAAACACGGGGTGCCATAAGTATGTCATCTTCACTTGAAAGGGCATGCTCGTCGTAGCACATGTATAGTTTTCCTAAGCGTTTTGTAATAATTCTATCAGAATGTCCGTAACCTGTAACTCCAGATGCAGCAACAACAGGCTTTTCAGGAAGATTTGATAATATTTCTTCAATAAATTCCGTTTTTGTAGTGGCGTTATCTAGCGCTTCTATCACGATGTCAACATCTTTGAACGCCTCACTCATTGAACCTTTTTTCAATTTTAGGTTATAATTTTCAACTTTAACATTTGAATCAATTCTACTTATGTTTTCTTTTATTGCATCTACCTTTGTTTTACCAATTTGATCCAAAAAATAATACTGTCTGTCTAAATTGCTTTCCTCAACTTTGTCGAAATCAACGAGTACTAACCGTCCAATTCCAGTGCGAGCAAGGGCAACTGCTGCATTGGATCCAAGACCGCCAACCCCTGCTATTCCAACACTTGCATTTCTAAGTTTTTTTCTTATCCTGTCAAATTTAGCTCTGTTCATGTAAATGGCATTTCCTTTTTTGTAGCCTGCTTTTATCAATTCAATGGAAATCATCTATTTCGTCTTAATATTTTTGGAGGTTTTCAACAATAGCAAGAATAACCCATTTTCATTAGTGAGGATGGATGGGGAGCAATGATGTCTAAAACTGTTTCATGCATATGGCAATACGTTGTCACTATACTTTTTGATGATTGTTTTCAGGTGCATACCTACCTGCAGAAAAACTATTTAAAGTTCTTTGTGATTTTCTGATTTGGAAGGAATTGAGTGCTGGTAGTTTTTAAGTGCATCCCATCCTATTTCCTATTGCCAGCACTCCTCCATCTATGGAGCATGATGTACTCTTTTTTGATATCTTAATGTGAAGGTAATTAACATGATTTATGGGTTAAATTATTGTGGTAGGAATGCATTTTAGTTTTGATGGTTAACTTTTTCAAAGCGTATTCTAATCCCAATAAATATGCTGAGGATTTACCAAGTGAGAAGATACTTGCGGATTTAAAAGTTGATACTGAATGGGTACATATAATTAGAAATAAAATTGACTCAGGAGAGATGATAAAAGCAATTGTCGTCGTTAAACATCCAAAAAAGGATTATTATGCTGTTTTGGATGGTCATCACCGATTTTGGGCACAAAGGACCCTAGGTTACACAACTATTAAATGTGCAGTTATCGAAGATTTTTTTGGCCTAGGGTTTCATATGACAAAGAATGGAATGTTTCAACCTGATCCAAAAATTACAAGGTATGTTAGGATACCGCTAAAAAGATTTTATTCGTATATGACCGAATTTATAAAAGATCCAGAAAATTCCCTAAAGAAAATTGATAACAAACTTTTCCAAAAAGATGATTTTTGATTATCTTTGTCTGAGCATTACTTAGTAGATTAAACCTTGATTTGGTACTTCAATAAATATATAATTTAACATTTTAATATATATGCAGATGGTACATGTTAATTTGCCGTCTGTAAAAAATTAAAAAAATGGTATCAATCCCATTTTTCCCAATAGTGCGGATCATTGCTCGGTGGTTCCTCTTCTTTACCGTATTTTCCACTCCATTTATTCAAACCCGCTTTTTCATCTTCATCAATTTTTTCCTGAAGCATTTTTAGCATCTTTGGATCATCCATCCCAAGTTGTTTCATCTTCTGAGGTGTTGGAATACCATTTGGAGTCCACCCGCGACGGTAGTATACGGCATCGGCAAGTTTTTGATACTGATTTTGCCGGTAATCATAAAGAATCTCCATCTTTTTCTTAATATCCATTTCTTCGATTTCATCTTCTTCATGCCCTAATTTTTCCACTAGCTGTTTGTCGTACCGTTCTTTTCTAGAGTTGTACTCCACTTCTGTTACTGGTCCCATTGAACGATATGGTATCCAATCATCCTTTCTTCGTCCCCTTCCAAGCCATACGTTCATTGAACGCTGCCAATTATAACACCGTTCACTTTGTAGGATTAATTCTTCTTTGTCAACGTTCCAACCAGTTACAGCGTTTTGATACTCAACATAGTTTTGAACATGCTCTGGAACCTTTGATGGATCATCTGTTTCTGCATTATTTGCTGGCTCTATATCATTCCATGGTAATTTGCAAAGTCCATTGAGCCCAAACCAGGTTCTCCACATAGGGAAATAATGCAGTGCTTCTGCCTTGTCCCCAAATGTTGGTATTGCATTATTTACCATATCCATGAAAATTAGCCATGCCTCATCATGCTGAGGCCCCTTTAGAGTAAGACCGTATCCCCCTTGCATAGCAAGTGATTCCTTTGTTACATATTCTGAATATTCAAGTCCCTTGCTTTCCATTCCACAATCGTTGATGAGTTGTTTGTCTCCCCACTTTTTCTTGATAAGCCAATCCTTTACTCTTCTTACGCCTTTTCCTGCAATCTTTGTAAACTCTCCCTGATCTCCTCTGGCTATTCTGTGTATGAGTTCCAAGGCAGCCTTTGCATTACCAAAACACAATTCAAGACCATCGCATCTTTCTTTGTTTAAAATGCCGTATTCATACATTTCCATATAAAATGCAATTGCGGTTCCTGTAGATATTGTATCAAGACCATATGTATCGCAGTAGAAATTAAACTCAAGAATCCATAACGGGTCCCAAAGGCTCATATTTGCTCCACAACCCACTGTCTCATATTCTGGGCCATCAACAGTGACCTTTTGTCCTTTATATGGCCCTGTCATGACAGTAAAGCCATCAACTGTTTTTGCACAAGCCATAGTACATCCATGCCAACATCCATCTGGAATAATTTTGGTAAAAAGTTTGTAGAATTCTGGAGAATATATCTTTGAAGCTTTTGGAAAACTACCAAACCGATAATTCTCTGTTGGAAGCAAGTCATATTCATCCATTATCTCAACAAGATGTACTGTTCCCACTGAGCGCATATTGCACTGATATCTGTCAAGATCCCTGATTTCTTTGTGAAGTTTTGTTCCAAGCTTTGCAAGTGTCGCAGGATCTGCAGGATTATTTGCAACTCCATCAAATTTCTCAACTTTTGCAACAATTGCTTTGATTTTTTTATCCCTCAGCACTGTTCCAAGTCCTCCACGTCCCGCTTGTTTCAAACGGGGAACTTTTCTTCTGATGTCGTAAAACGAAAAATTCAAACACCCCCAATAGCTGTTTTCAGCAGCAGTTCCTGCAGAGACAACCGAGATCTTCTGCCTTGATTTGTCATTCTCCTCTGATGCGTACATGTAGGTAAGTTGTTCACTTATCAAATGGGAGTTTGTTTCCTCCTTTGGTGCAGTTTCAATTGAAATTTTTCCCTTTTCTCCATCAACGACAATGACAACATCTTCCTTTGCCTTTCCTTGTATTTCAATTGCATCAAAACCTGCAAATTTAAGATAAGGGCCAAAAAATCCTCCTACGTTGCTATCGCAGATAATGTCAGTTGATGGAGAGATAGTTACACAGAGTGATTTGCCTGAACCAGGATATTGTGTAACTCCGCACAGAGGTCCAGTTGTTATAATAAGTTCATTTTCCTCACTATCCCAACGGGTTGTTGGTTTAATTGAATCCCATAGAAGCTTCAAACCAAATCCACGTCCTCCAGTGAATTTCTTCTTCATGTCTTCTGTGACTTTCTTTTCTTTAATCTCTCCGGTGTCTAGGTTAACGTAGAGAGTTCGGTTTGCATACCCTCTCTGAATTTCCTCCCTTTTATACTTATACTCTGCAAGAATTTTATGTGATGATTTGAGTTTTTTGAAATTCCATTCGTGTTTGGTATTGCCAGTTTCATACTCTTCAATCAAAATTTGTCCCTCTGTCAATTTTAAGCCCCCTGCTTATAGTATACTACTTTCTTAACATCATCGATTTTTACTTCAACAAGTTCTAGTGCTTCTTCAGAACACGCACGTACGCATGCACCACAGGATATACATTTGAAAGGTTCTATTCGTTCATCTGATTTTTTCATGCCTTCGATTGGGCAAAAGCCAACGCATGCCTGGCATCCGATACAAGTGTTTTTATCAAGTGTTACAACACCTGTCTTCCGACGTGTTAATGCACCCACTGGGCATACGTCAATACAAAGGCCACATTGGTTGCATACATTCATTTCGTATGAACCGCTCTTTTTTATAATGCGGATGGCCGATTTGTCACCGCCACTATCTGTTTTAAACTGAATCTGGGAGCATGCTTTTTCACAGTCAAGGCAGCCATTGCATTTCTCAGCGTGAAATTTTAGGATTTTAACTGTCTCATTTTTGCCCATGATATCTCTCTCAAATTATCATGCACCAATCAAAGACACCATATTAGTTATAACGATAACCCAGCATAAAATGGAGACTGCAGCAGCTGTTGGATAGTATACTCTATCTTTGATGCCATTAACGTCGAAATCTTTGAGAACAAGAACCACTGGTATTATCATTCCGCCGATAAGTGCAGCCAACAAACCTCTGGAGAGTATTTGTGGCATAAATACAATAAGATTTTCAGCATAGAAACCTGCAGATGCAACCAATGGTGTCAAAATTTGTGTAATGACATATCCTCCAACAAAACAAGAATATGCAGAGACGATCCCCATGCTTATTTTCATGGTATGTGTTTTCAATTCCTTCAAATCTAAAGACATGGAATGCCAAATAAGTTCGAATAACATTCCCTCGGCAGCAATCGCTATCGCAGAACAAATCACGCATCCGCCAAATGGATTGAACACCCGAAGTGCGCCAGCGACTAATCCCATGCCTAGTTGCATTCCACGTTGTTTATACATCATTCTGCTCATCATCATAAGACCAATGGCAAAGACACTGGTCATAAGTGCACCAGATGGAAGACCTGCATCATCCAACGCGGGACCGACAATACATTCAGCGAATCCCCAAAGAGATCCAAATACGATTATTCCTGCAAATAGTTTAATTTTGTCCATTTTATATCACCTCAATTTTCACTATATTTTTAACCCTAAATGCTTTAGGAAGATCAGAGAAAACTACCATCTTTTCATGTGTTAAAAGACCATTCTGTATATCTTCCCAATCAACTGTTTTCTGATACCCATCTGCTCCAACCACAGTATATTTGTGGCAGTCGGGGCAGCCAATTCCTGTCTTTAGTATTAGATCGTCAAGTGCAATTCCTGAAAAATTCAACGAATCAAAGGATTGCGGTTCAGCAATAAAAAATAATTGATCTATGGTATATTGCTGTCCATTGATAGAAATAGTAGATTCGTTAGCCTGAGTTGCATAGACATAAATGGATGAAACAGATCCGAGCAATAGAATTATTAGCGCAATTGCCGGTATGAGTTTTTTCTTTCCTATAATCATCGATGCACGGATACAGTAAACCCTATTTAAAAATTATGACTTGAGATATTTTATATGAAAGATTCAATATAGTAAACGATTAGGATTACCACCATCTTCCTCTTTCCTGGTAGATTTTAATGAAATTCTCGATTAATCGGTCGTAGGTTTTTTCAATGTCATCTGGAAAGAAACACGCTGGAGCTTCCTCTAGATTCCAGTGATAGCTTAGACATTCACAGCACATGCCTTTTCCATTACACGGATATGAACAGTTACAATTTGCTTTATTTTCTTCTATTTTGCATTCTGGCAATTTTTCTGTCTCTATTTTTTCCTATTGACTAATCCTATAAACTCTTCTTCGTTGATAATATTTAGTCCTAATTTTTCTGCTTTTTTGTATTTGGAACCAGGTTTATTCCCAACTACAACATAATCGATGTTTTTTCCAACGGATGACGATACGATACCTCCCATTTGTTTTACCAAATCGGAAGCATCAGGGCGAGAGATGTTTGACAACCCTCCGGTAAAAACAAATTTTTTATTTTGTAAAGGCATTTTTTTCTTTTCACCTCTTTTTGTTCTAACTCCAATGTTTCTTAATCGTGTTATAAGATTAGCATTTTCTTCTGTTGCAAAAAACGTGCCAATTGCCTCTGCAGTTTTATCACCAAGACCATCGATTTCTTCTAATTCTTCCATTGGGGCTTTTGCTAGTTCATCGATAGATTGATATTGAGATGCAAGAAGTTGGGCAGCATACTTCCCTACATGACGAATGCCAAGACCATAAATCAGGCGGGAAATGTCTTGTTTTTTACTTTTTTCAATAGAATCAATAAGATTTTGTGCAGATTTGTCTTTAAATCCTTCAATTGAGAGAATGTCTTCCTTTATAAGAAAATATAAATCAGCGACATTTTCAATCAGTCTCTTTTCAAGTAGTTTATCGATTGTTGATTCACCAAGATGATCGATATCCATAGCGTCTCTTGAAGCATAGTATTTCACGCGCCATTTCAAACGAGCAGGGCAATATTTATTTGGGCATCTTACAGCGACTTCCCCTTCTTTTCTAATAACTTCTGTATCACATACTGGACACCTTTCTGGAATATTTTTCTGTTTTTCTTTACCCGTTCTTTTTTCCTTTATGCTTTTTACAACCTGAGGGATGACATCGCCACTGCGCTCCACAAGCACCCAATCATTGATACGGATGTCTTTTCGTTTAAGTTCATCAAAATTATGTAATGTTGCACGCGATACGGTTACACCTCCAACCTTTACAGGTTCCAAGATTGCTACGGGTGTAAGGGTCCCTGTTCTTCCAACCTGAATATCAATATCATTAAGGCGCGTGGTAGATTGTTTCGCTGCAAATTTGTAGGATATTGCCCACCTAGGATTTTTTGATGTTTCGCCTAGTTGTTTTTGTTTTGCAAGAGAATTAACTTTGATGACGGCACCATCAATTTCATAGTCGAGAGAGTCACGTTTCTTTTCAAGATCGCTACAATATTTCAAAACTTTCTCAATATCTCCCACCCTTTTTATCAATGGGTTTACACGAAATCCTGCCCTTTTTAGAGTATCTATCGATTTTTCATGAGTATGAAATTCCTTATTTGAATGAGATATGAAATAGACAAATATATCTAGTGGCCGTGATTCTGCAATCTTTGGATCAAGTTGCCTTACAGATCCAGCTGCTGCATTACGAGGATTGGCAAATACAGTTTCGCCTTTTTTTTCTTGTGATTGATTAAGTTTTTTAAATCCCTTTAAGGATATATAGACCTCGCCGCGAACCTCTACATCTTTCAACTTATTTCCCATAAGGTGCAATGGTATGCTATGTATCGTCTTCAGATTGGAAGTTATGTCATCTCCCTTCCTTCCGTCGCCTCTGGTTGCACCTCTAATTAGAATGCCATTTTCATATAATAGAGCAACACCAACACCATCAATTTTCGGTTCAACAACATATTCAACTTCACCTACATTTTTTTTAACCCTCTCGTCAAACTCCTTAAGCTCATCAGAATTATATGTATTGGCTAATGACAACATTGCTGATTTGTGTTCTACTGTTGTAAACGAATCAAGAGGTTCGCCGCCCACTCTTTGAGTTGGAGAGTCAGAAGTGATTAATTCAGGAAACTTTGATTCCAATTTTTCAAGTTTTTTCAATAAATGATCAAATTCGTAATCAGAGATTACCGGATTGCTTTCCACATAATACTTGTAATTATGGTGGTTTATCTCTTCTCGAAGCTTTTTCATCTCTTTTTCTGCTTCTTTTTTATTCATCTCACTAATCACATCCAAATATTTTTTCAAGATTTTTCAGAGAATTTGTGTTAAGAATGTCATTTTTATTTAACCATCCGCGGCGAGCGGTTGCAATACCAAGCCGCATAAATGGTAGGTTCTTGACATTGTGTGAGTCTGTTCCAATGATAAATTTTGCTCCGCGCTCCTTTGCAAATTTTGCATTTGTATCATTAAGGTCAAGGCGATCGGGAAATGAATTAATCTCTAAATATGTATCAGTTTCCACTGCAGCATCAAAAATTTTTCCCATGTCAAGTTCAAATGGTTCTCTTCTCCCGATTATTCGGCAGGTTGGATGGGCTAGGAAATCTGCATGTTTATTTTCCATGCCTTTTATAATTCTTTCAGTCGCCTCCTTTTTATTCATTTTAAATGAAGTATGTATGCCTATGCCTACAAAATCAAATTTTTTGAGAATGCGGTTGTCGTAATCTAATGACCCATCAGATTTAATGTCACATTCCGTACCGCATAAAATCCTAAAATCGGATAGTTTTTTGTTTAGGCTATCAATTTCCTTGATTTTTTTATCGATTCTTTCCTCTGTAAGTCCACGTGCAATTTTCAATGATTGGGAGTGATCAGCAATTCCAATATATTCATAGCCTAATATCTGGGCTTTGGTCGCGATGTCTTCTATAGAATCTGTACCATCGCTCCATCTAGAGTGGACATGAAGATCGCCCTTGATATCGCTGTATTTTACGATATCTGGCAGTTCGCCTTTTAATGCAGTTTCTATTTCGCCACGGTTTTCCCGTAATTCTGGTTCCACATATGCAAGATCAAGTTTGTTGTAGATCTCCCTTTCAGTTCTACCAACTATGTATTCGCCGGTTTTTTTATCAAAAAGGCCATACTCGTTTAACTTCAGATTTTTTTTGATTGCAATACTGCGCATTTTTACGTTATGCTCTTTTGATCCTGTGAAATATTGAAGTGCTGCGCCAAAGTTTTTCTCTTCAACAACGCGAAGATCTACCTGAAGATCATCATTTAATAAAACACTGGTTTTGGTACTTCCCTTTAATAGCACACGCTGAACATCGCGATATTTCACAAAATGGTCCATAACCTCATCAGGAGCGTCTGAAGAAGCAAGAATGTCTAAATCGCCGATGGTTTCTTTCATCCTACGAAGGCTACCTGCGATACTAATTTTTTCTATTTTTTTACATTTTCTGAGATATTCAAGGTAGTTATTTCCATATTCATATGCAACATTTAGGAGAACACGTCCACTGGTCTTTTCTCTAAGGGTTATTCCGCGAAGAATGTTTCTCTCAGTTATTTCTCCAAAACCTTCAAGATTCCTAAGTTTACCTTTGTTACACGCCTCTTTAAGATCACTGATGTTTAAAATCGAAAGATTCCTGTATAATGCAGACACTTTTTTTGGTCCTAAGCCAAGAATCTCTAATAAATCAATGACCCCTTCTGGCGTCTCTTTTTTTAATTTCTCAAAATATTCCAATCCATCTGTTTCTACAATCTCTCTTATCTTTTTAGCAAGGGACTCTCCAATTCCTGGAATCGATTGAAGGCGCTTTTCTTTTGAAACAATTTCAATATCTTCATCAAGTGTTTCTATTGTTTGTGCGGCCTTACGGTATGCTCTTGTTTTGAAAAATATCTCTCCATTTACATCAAGTAAATCTGCGATCTGGTAGAATATATCTGCCACAAGCTTATTTTTCATAGATCTGTCTCTCTAATTTCCTAGATATATAGTAATTTTCACCTCATCCTCATCTTTCAAATCTAGTTTTTCCCTTAAACAGTGTGGAGATATAAACTCTAAAATATTTGAGTAATGACTACGCAACGGTAGAATTATTGCTCCATCGGTGTTTTTTATAGTTGCACGAAAGCATCTGGCACCACCAAATGTACGGTTGTTATTTTCAAATTCATCAATTATTATTGCATTGTATTTTTTTAAAAGTCGTATCTTGTTTCTCTCAATGTGTTTTATTTCAACATTGAGAGTACCAGGATACGGTACAAAATCTAGTTTCTCTTTAAATTGATTGACATACCCCTCTTGCCCAGTGTAATACTTACCTTCGCCCATGCCAGATACGACTTTTCCAGTGAGATAAATCCTGTTTGTTAACTCAAAGATTTGTTGATACTGCAGGTGTTCTTCGTGTAAAACATCTTTACCCGTATTGGTCAGTTGTATGAGTTGTTTTTTTATGCCTAACTCTCTAGTTATCATTTCCATCTTATCCAACTCAAGTAAATATCTAGATGCCGTCTGCTGGCTGGTGCCCATATGGTTTGCCACTTCAAGAGAAGAAACTTCTATCCTATCTTTAATTGCCCCCAATAGTGCAAGCTCCTTGAGCATTTGCAAAAGATAAGGTTTCATAATTTCATCTTTCTCCATTATCCTCTAATACTTGTTGCTAACTTTTCTCCCTCTTCAGTAAGAATATATCTCCCGCTCTTTTTCTCCAATATGCCTCCCTTTATAAAATCATCTGCAACTCTAGTTACTACCCTATGTATCATACGATGTTTCTTGGCAATTCTGTTGATGTCTGTTTCACCGGATGCAAGCTCGTCAAATATTGCTCTTCTAAATTTATTTGAAAGTATAAATCCCTCATCCATACTCTATCTACCAATATCTTAATTTATTATTTGGAGAACTTTTCTATTTGTACAGTTCTCTTAACAATAAATGAGTAGATAGTCAGCATCTTAATAAATATAAGGGTAGAGAGGACATGTATTGTAGGGGTTTAAAGATATCCCGTTTTGAAATCTTTATTTCTCCATTTTCATCACTTCCTTTTGACGTGCCTCCAAGATGTTCATCGGATTAGAAACCATTGCTTCATCATGGCTTCTATCACATTTG
>Ga0307431_1000184_pt1 | contig 48657 bp, 45 predicted proteins | sample SalMarWE160170MG_FD_202155 | JGI IMG/M metagenome (GOLD analysis project Ga0307431, IMG submission 202155) | Salt marsh sediment microbial communities from the Plum Island Ecosystem LTER, Massachusetts, United States - WE1603-170 | ecosystem: Environmental > Aquatic > Marine > Intertidal zone >...
GACTCTCTTGAAGAAAATGAATCAGAAGAAGAATTTATGGAAGAACTACAAAGAACAAAAAAAGAATATGAGTTGAATAAGGAATTGGTGGCTCAATGAATTTTACAGAAAAAAAGGGACTTGACCTCAAAGTTCAAAAATAAATTTAAAAAACAACAAATAAAAAATCCTTTTAAATCTGCGTAAATCTGCGTCCTATTATCTTTAGTTTTTACATTTTCATTTGTCATTTTGCTTTTTGATTTTTGATATTTGATTTACCAGAAAAAGACGAAGAAATAAAATGGGATATTTTTTACAAAAAAACAAAAAGTTGACTGACAGTACTATAGAGAAGCGAACTTCTTAATGAAAGAAACCCGGAGCATTTCCGCCCCGAGTTTCTTATTGAAAGTCTATGTTCTCTCTAAATAGCAGTCTTACTGGGTAAAAATATTGCTAAAGCCCCACTGCAACTGAACCATTGCCAGGTTAATATCAGGTATTGCGCTTTCGTAAATTGTTTTCTGTCCCTGAATTTGCAGCATAACTTGAGGAGCATCCTTTGCATCTCTAACAATATTCCAGTTTAGCCCACCGATAATGCGTTTATGACCATCATCAGCAATATCGGCGTTTACATCCCACATATCAAATCTACCTACAAGATCAACATCAATATTTATAATATCTTTAAGCTTAAGAATAGGCATTATCATAAGACCACTGCTCTTGAAATCATCTCTATCCTGAATGAGATACTCACCTCTGAGCTCAAAAGGACCTTTAGAAAAACGCCCCAGACCTATAATTGCGAGTTTATCTGTATCGGTTAAATACAATACAGAACTCCCAAAAGTAAAATCCGGAATAAGCGTAAGTCTGAGGTTACCTAAAAGTTCGGGAGTAACGTCTAAATCACTGCCTGTACTGGTGTAACCTTCTCCATTATATATTGCAACCGAGTATACCCCCTTATCACTTGGAAGATTTCCGCAGAAAGCAATTCCATAATCAGCGGATTTTGCAACACCTTCTACTTCTTCCAGTACCTTCTCTATTGTAATATATTCCCAATCATAACCAAAACCGAAATAATGCTGAATTAAACCAACACTGACTTTACTTTCCGGTATCGGTAGAACCTCTGTAAAATTAAGGTAGGCATATTTTACTCTAACGCCACCACCTGTAGTAGAAGTTTCGTCGGAGAAGAAATCCAGGTTAAATCTACCGTCTATCTTATCCGTAATAGTAGGCTCAATCCTGAAATAACCCCTCTCCAGAGTAAGTTTACTTTGAGTTACCTCATTATCAATAATTTCAGTCGTATACCTATTCCATAATTTCATAGAGACTTTTGTCTCTCTTCCAATTAAGCTTGTTGGAGCAGCAATAACAAAAACCCCAACAAATAAAGAAACTAAGCGACTAAACCTTCTCATAAAAAAACCTCCTACAAGTTTACATTAAACATTAATTTCCAAACTCATTCCAAATCAAAGATAACAATAGTTCTTCTGCTTAAAAAATAAACTACAGTTTAAATAGACTATTAATTAATTATCAATTACTGTCAAGGCTTTAAATGAGCACAGAAGCATATTGAAAGAAAGAAGTCAGTAGCAGGATTAGGATTTGGGATTTAGGGATTGGGATTTAGTAAAAAAAATATAAAGTTAGGTGTGGTTAGGCTTAGTGTTTTTCGTGTATTTCTTGTTTAAAAATCAAGTTTTGGGTTTTTCTTTGCGTCTTAGTGCCTTTGCGGCCAAAAACAAAAAAAAAGGGTTGACAAACAAACAAAAAAGAATATGATTAATTGATTGTTTAATTATGTATCTGTTTATTTATGTATCGTTATAGTATACTCTAGTATACTCTAAAAAACTAAAGGAGGTCTTTTTAGTATGGCTGAAGGTAAAGTAAAATGGTTTAGTGACAGGAAAGGATTCGGTTTCATTACAATGGACGACTCAAAAGACATATTTGTTCACACAACATCCCTTAGTGATGGTCTAGTTACACTTTCAGAAGGAGACGAAGTAGAATTCGATCTTACAGAAAGTGAAAAAGGACCAAAAGCCGAAAACGTTAAAAAGATTCGTTAAAACTTTATTCTCAATGTAAAGTTTCGATAAGTATAAGCATTAAAACAAAAACCCCCTGTTTTTGTTGTCTTGTTTGCTGCAAATTTTATGCCAGGCACCTGAGATATCTTTAGGATTTAACAAAATAAAAATATTTCTTTTGTTTTTTTCTCTGTGTTTCTCTGCGCTCTCTGTGGTTAAAAAACTTGGGGGTTGTAGGTTTTAAACAAACATAAATATTTTTTTGTTGTTTTTCTCTGTGTCTCTGCGGTAATTCTTTTGGATTTAGGATATGGGATTTAGTTAAAACAAAAAATATAAACTACAAGTACTACATGTTCTACTTGTGAAAAAATTGGGGGTGGGGTTGGGTAAAACAACATGCCTTTTATTTTTTCTCTGTGTCTCTGCCTGCCCCGTAGAGAAGAATGACTGTATCGGGGTGCCTCAGTGTGAGAATGATTTGGGAGGGATGGGGGTACTTGATTTATTATATTAAACCGTTATATTTGTCTCTAAATGGAAAGGAACAAATGTACGATAAAAGAAAAATAACAGGGTTTTCATCTGTATTAATCGTTTTAATTTTAGCGTATTTATACACTATTGCTCCTACTGTTTCACTCTGGGATTGCGGAGAATTCATAGCTTGCTCGCACATTTTAGGAGTTCCCCATCCTCCGGGAACACCGTTTTTTATTTTACTCGGTAGAATATTTGATATCATCATCCCTTTCAATGAAGTAGCGAAAAGGATAAACTTTTTTTCGTCTCTCTCGAGTGCCCTGGCAGGAGGCTTTCTTTACCTCATCATCCTCTCGGTTTTTCAGAGATTCAGAGAGAACAGAGGAAAAAGACTACCTCTAAGCAACCATCTTATCGCGGTATTTTCTGCTATTGGAGCCGGTCTTTCTTACAGTGTATGGGATACGTCAGTAGAAGCGGAAGTTTATTCGACATCCATTCTTATACTTGTCATATGTTTATGGCTTACTCTCCACTGGGATGAAAATCGGGAGATGAGAGGTGATAATAACTATCTTTTACTTCTTGTTTATCTGATCTTCCTATCATTCGGTATTCATTTAATGCCTTTACTACTTATTCCGGGTATTTTAGTTTTTGTAATAATGACAGACAAAAAAATATTCAATAATCCAAAGTTAATTATTTTCTCCGCAATTCTTATATTAATAGGTATCACCACATATTATTACTTAATGGTAAGAGCGGTAAGTAACCCGGCGATAAACGAAGCAGATCCAAGCAACTTTTCGGCTTTATGGGATGTAATATCACGAGAACAATACGGACCCATGAAGATGTTTCCCAGAAAAACTCAAATGGAAACCAACCTCTCCTCTTTTATTGCGTTATTCGAACAAATAAAAATATTTTTCAAATATTTCTCATGGCAGTATTTCCCGTATCCGAGAGAATCCACCAATAACCTGCTAAAGTATATATCAATAACAGGTACTTATGCATACATTTTAACTGGCCTCGGGGGTATGTTTATTCATTTTAAAAAAGACAAAAAATCTTTTTGGTTATTTTTTATTTTGTACCTTCTCGTAAGTTTAGGCCTTGTTTTTTATCTGAATTTAAAATTCTCTCCTTCCGATCCCAATCCGGCACATCAAGGAAGAGAGGTAAGGGAAAGAGACTATTTCTGGAGTTCTGCTTTTTTCCTTTTTATGTTTTACGTAGCAATAGGATTATACTGGATATACGAAAGAGTAAAAAAGGCAAAAAGCTCTTACGGCTACTCGGGCCTGGCTCTATCCTTTTTGATAGGGTTTACACCGATGATTTCCAATATAAACAGTCACGTCAACAGAAGAGGAAACTGGATTGCTTCAGATTACGCTCATAACTTACTAATCAGTATAGAAGAACATTCCATACTCTTTACATACGGAGACAATGATACATTTCCGGTCTGGTTTCTTCAAGAGGTAAAAGGTTTTCGGAAATTCGACCCCGAAAACAAAAAAGGAATTCGGCTTTCAAATTTTTCTCTTATGAATACGTCCTGGTATATACGACAGCTAAAATTAGCCGGTATACCTATGGATTTCGCTTCTCCCTTCAGAGGAACCAATATGGAAAGGGCGTATTACATAAAGAAAAGAAACGGGGAAACGAATTTGGATTTCGAAGAATGGGTAATAAATAATATACAACCAATAAGGTGCGAAGACAGACAATGGTTAAGGCCTGCAGATATTTTAGTAAGAAACATAATACTTTGCGCAATAGGCAGGAAACCCACATTCAAAGACTTCATTATGCCGGCAGAAGTATTTGTAAACGAATACATTAAAGAAGATTTCAAGCCTTCTATCAATATATATTTTTCTTACCCGGTAGAATCTTATTCCGAAAAGGTCTTTGGTAGTCACTTTGAATTGGAAGGGTTCGCCTACCGTTTGGTAGGAAAAGAAGGAAGAAATATGATAAATTCCAGAAAAATGCTTGATAAACTTGCCAACGAATTTAAGACAAGTTATTGTGAAAATCCTACAATTTATACTGGAAGTGCACAGGAGAAGCCTTTAGCTAACCATGCATCTATTTATCTATTGTCTGGAAGCCAATCATTGGCAGAATTCAACAAAAAACATAAAAAAATAATTTCGGAGTCCGATAAAGATACATTAAAAATGTTAGAAAACATCTTCGAACACGCTTTTATTTTTTCCATGAACTCTCGGCTCTCTACTGTAGTAACCCCCCAGGTAGCAAACAAACTCAAAAAAATCTATTTCCTGCTTAATGAAGAAGAAAGAGCAACTAACTTTAGTGATTCGCTTCTTTCCATAATTAATACACCGCCACTTCATCTCCTGCGAGCCGAAATGTTAACTTTAAATGCAAAAGATAAGAACTCCAGGGAATTTAAAGAAGCAGAAGATGAATTCCTATCCTTACTTAACAATGAAGACTTCAAGGCTCTCGGTTATGTAGGACTTACTGAACTTTACACCATATCTAACGAGTCGGAAAAAATAAAAGAAATTATTTTAAAGATCAGTGAAGATCCAAAACTTGTAGAGAAAGTTCTCTTTTACGCTATGAGAGGCAATCCCAAAACAGCTATTAAACTGCTCGAAAGCTGGCAGGAAATATATCCCGGTGACGCAAGAAAAGTCGATCCATTGATCCGACAACTTAAAACGAGGGATAAAGAAGGATTTTAAGTGGCTTTAGCATGGCTGAAACAAAAAAACAATATAAAACACAAAGATCATACCGCTTCAAAGCCACTTAAATGCAAAAATCAAATATCCAAATGTAAAAATACAAATCAAAATTCAAAAAATGAATGTAAAAAACAGAGAAACAACGAATCACACGAATAACACAATACCTTTAAATTATATTTAATTATGTCGAATTTTGTTAGTGTATTAGAGGGTGGGTGTGTTGGTGTATTTTTTTTAACAGACCAACGGACTAACCAACCAACAGACCAACAGATTAAAAAACTTTGTGCCCTTTGTGTCCTTTGTGGTAAATAAATCCTTATGAATTGGGTAGAAGTCCCTTCATTCGCAAAGATAAATCTCGGTCTTTATATCCACGAAAAAAGAGAAGATGGCTTTCATTCAATCGAATCTATCTTTCAAACGATATCCCTTAAAGATACACTCTACTTCAAACTGGAAGGAAACGTAATAGAAATCGATTGCGACAATCCGGATCTGCCGAGTGGACCTTCTAATTTAATCTATAAAGCAGCAAGTATGTTTAAAGATAAACAATGTAAAGAATTTGGAGTTAAGATAAAAGTCGAAAAAAAAATACCGATCGGTGCCGGTCTCGGAGGAGGAAGTTCAAATGCGACTGCAACCCTATTAACCTTGAATCGTTTACTGAAATATCCCAAAGATACGGAAGAATTAATGGAATGCGCAGAAAACCTTGGCTCGGATGTACCTTTCTTTTTGAAAGGCGGTACAGCACTTGTAAGCGGCAGAGGCGAAAAAGTAGATTGGGTAAATGATATTCCACCATTCGAACTCCTGCTCGGGGTTCCCTCGTTTTCAATATCGACAAAAGACGCATATAATTGGTGGGATAATGAAGGAAAACAAGCCTTGACAAATCAAGACTTAAGCCTTATACTTCAAAAAATGCAAGAGGGAAAAAGGGAAATCTTTGGCGAATTAGAGAATTCCTTTTGTAAGTTAATTTTAGAAAAATACCCTCAAGTAAAAAATGCTATGGAAAAGTTAAGGAGAATGAACCCAATAAATGTTATATTAAGTGGTTCTGGTCCTGCTATATTTGCAATATTCGGATCAGAAAGATACAACTATAGGGGGGGAGATATTAAAAAAGATCAGTATACATTAATAAACTGCAAAAGCGTCTCCCGGGAAGAGTACTTCAACTTGTTAAAACCAAAGGAGGACTAATGGAATTCACAGAAGTACGTGTAACTCTTAGAGATGAACCCAGACTTAAGGCATTTGTCAACGTTACCTTTGACGACGACTTTGTTGTCCGTGGCATGAAAGTGATCGAAGGGAGAAAAGGACTTTTTGTCGCAATGCCTTCAAGGAAAGGGAAAGACGGAACTTTTAGAGACATCGCTCATCCGATAAATAACAACATGAGAAAAAAACTCGAAAAGGTTGTCCTTGACGAATACTATAGCAAATGTGAAGAAGAAGGTAAAACTCCAAAGAGTTCTAACCTCGAACAGGAAGATTTTGAAGCACCCGATGATAATGTCGATATAAACTCTATCGGTGAAGAGGATGATATCGGAGAAGAAGACATCGATGAAAAGATAGCAAATGATATCGGAGAAGAAGACATCGATAAAGAGATAGCAAATGATATTGAAGAAGAATCAGTATCAGAAGAAGAAATATCAGAAGAAGAAATAATAGAGGACGAAGAGCTTTTATAAAAATCAAACTCCTTGCCCTTATTAATTCCTTGGGGCGTCGCCAAGCGGCAAGGCACGAGATTTTGGGTCTCGCATTCGTAGGTTCGAATCCTACCGCCCCAGAAGAGAAGTGAAATTGAAATTAAAAGTTTTTTCAGGCTCCGAAACCATAAAGTTGGCAAAAGGTATTACTAAGCATTTAAAGATACCTTTGGCTACTCTTGAAAGGAAGAAATTCTCGGACGGCGAAATCTTTATTCAGATTAAAGAAAACGTCCGCGGACGAGATGTATATGTTGTCCAGTCAACAAATCCCCCTGCAGAGAACTTTATAGAACTCCTACTTATGATTGACGCTTTAAGTCGTGCTTCTACGGGAAGGATAACAGCTGTTATACCATATTTCGGATACGGACGGCAGGAAAAAAAGGACAAACCGAGAGTTCCAATTTCAGCAAAACTTTTTGCGAATTTATTGGAAAAAGCAGGGGCCAATCGTATTCTAACCATGGACTTACACTCACCTCAGATTACCGGTTTTTTTGATATACCCGTTGATCATCTTTTTGCAACACCAGTGATGGTTAAACATATAAAAAAATTAAAATTAAATTATAAAAAAACCGTAATAGTTTCCCCGGACGTTGGCAGGGTAGAGGCAGCTAGAGCTATAGCAAAGAAAATCAACAGTGATATACCTATAGCTATTGTGGATAAGAGAAGACCCAAACCAAATCACTGTGAAGTTGTCAATATAATTGGAGATGTAAAAGATAAAGTCGCTATTATAATAGACGACATCGTAGACACAGCAGGTACCTTAACTGCGGCAGCAAACGAATTAAAGAAACAGGGAGCCAGAGTGATCCACGCATATATAACTCATCCTGTACTTTCGGGAAAAGCAATAAAAAAGATTACATCTTCATCGCTTAATAGGCTTATCGTTACAGACACTATTCCACTGGGGAACAAGAAAAGCGAGAAAATAGAGGTAATTTCAGTAGCCGAACTTCTTGGTGAAGCGATAAAAAGAATCTACGAAAACAAATCTGTGTCATCACTTTTCATATAGAAAGACGCAATTTAGGAGGAGAAATTGAAAGTTAAAGTACGAAAAGAAATAGGAACCAGGAAAGTCAATAATCTTAGGAAAAAAGGATGGATTCCTGGTATAATTTACGGCCACGGAGAAAAAAGTATGCCAATAATGATTCAAGAAGAAGAACTGACAAATGTCATACACAAACTGCATTCCGAAGCAACATTGTTAAATCTTAACTATGAGGGAAAAGACCTTCAGGTGTTAATGCGCGAGGTCAGTCGAAATCCTATGACCGAAAAACCAATACATGTGGATTTCCAGCACATACATGAAGATGAAGAAATCAATGTTCACGTCATACTGGATTTCCAGGGCAAAGCTAAAGGCATAGAAGAAAGCGGAATATTGAACATAGAACATAGAGATTTAATAGTCAGATGTTTACCTAAAGATATACCTGAAAATATTGTTGTGGATGTCACTCCTCTTGAAATAGGACAATCTATTCACATTAGAGATCTCAACATACCCGAGGGAGTTAAAGTAGAAGCGGATCCTTCCGAAACCATAGTCAATATTTTATCACCCAGAAAGCTTGTGGAAGTTGTACCTGTTGAAGAAGAACTCCCAATCGGCGAAGAAGCAGAAGAACCAGAGGTTATTACAAAAGAAGAAGGAAAAGAAAATCCCGAAGAACAGAAAGAAAAGGAGAGTGGCGAATAGAATACCGAGCGGCAATAGGGCTTGGCAATTTCTCAGGGGAGTACAGTGGGACCAGGCATAACCTTGGAGGAAGAGTAATAAAATTCATATGTTCAAAAGAAAACTTAAGGCTTAAACCTGGTAAGGGACATTATTATTATTCGAAAAACGGAAACCTTATATTAGCCTATCCGACAACTTTTATAAATAACTGTGGAATAGCAGCCCTTGAATTAAGCGAACATTTTTTTCTTTCTCTTGAAAACATTCTTATCATCTCAGATGATATAAATTTACCTTTCGGTAGTCTTAGATTAAGAACTAAAGGCAGCGACGGAGGACATAAAGGCTTATATTCCATAATATATCATCTTGACAGCGAAGATATCCCCCGACTGCGAATTGGAATAGGAAATCCGGTAGACTGTGAAAATTCAACATGGGTTCTCTCTAAATTCAGTGAAACCGAAGAAAAAAAAATGCCTGAAATTCTAAAAAAAGCAAAAGAAGCTGTCATTACATGGCAAAATGAAAGTTTTGAAATGGCTATGTCAAAAATCAACGAGAATTAAAAGGAGGACAAGTGAGAAAATACGAATGCACATTTATTATCAATCCTGAAAAAGAAGAAGAAGCAAAACAAATCATCGACGAAATTAAAGCTAATCTCGAAGACAACAAGGGAAAGGTCAAAAAAATAGATGAATGGGGTATTAAAGAACTGGCTTACGAAATAAACGGACATAACAATGGTTTCTATACTGTAATAAACTTTGAATCAGAACCCGATAAAACAAACGATTTTAAAGAATTCATGGGGAAGAACAACAATATACTCAGGTATATTCTAGTAGTAAAGGGGAAATAAATATGGCTGAATATAGAATTCCAAACATAAATTCTGTGGTCATTACAGGAAGAGCGACAGCTGATTCTATTCTTAGTTTCACAGAATCAGGCAGTGCTTATCTCAAATTCAGTATTGCATCAAACCGTAATTACAGGGATAAAAGCGGAGAATGGAAGGAAGAAACAACATTCACGGGTGTAACTTTATGGGGTAACCAGGCAGAAAGACTAAGCGAACGTATAAAAAAAGGTGCTCCGGTCCTTGTTGAAGGCAGACTATCCAGTTATACCAGAGAAGCAGATGGTTTTAAAAGAACCGAAGTAAGTATAGGCGCATTTAGAGTTCAGGTATTACTCAAATCCACAACCCCATACCAGGAAAACGGAACCGATACAGAAATACCAAAAGAAGTACCTCAAGACGTTGAGACCCCTCCAGGAGAAGACGTTGAGGCCCCTCCGGGAGATGACGAAGAACTTCCATTCTAAAAAAACTAAATGGAAAACATCTTACAGGATTTTAGCAGAATCGGAAGAAAGTTAACTGAACAAAATTTGATTTATTCAAATTTTGGAAATATAAGCCGCAGAAATGGGGAAAAAATTCTTATAACTGCAACCGGTGCAATGCTGGATGAATTGACGGAAAACGACTTAATAGAAGTACCATTATATGATACTTCAGAGGCAGACTGTAAAGCCTCATGCGAATTATTGGTACACCGTGAAATTTATAAAAAAACGGATGCAGCAGCAATAATTCATGCCCATTCACCGTTTGCAATTCTACTATCACTTATAACAAATGAAGACGAAATCGAACCGGAACTAATGGAAGGGGAAAAAATAATTGGGAAAATTCCGATTATAGAAGGAGAAAGCGGTTCTACCGAATTAGCCTCAATAGCTTCGGAGGTTCTTCAAGAACATAAAACTTGCATTATAAAAAAACACGGGACGTTTGCTAAGGGCAATAATATTGAAAACGCATACATAAACATTACAGCTCTTGAACACATCAGTAAAATCCTTTACTACCAAAAGCTTTATCAAAAAGAATAAAGAAGTCAGTAGCCAGAATACAGAATCCTTACCCAACCAAAAAAATTATTCTCACACAAAGACACTAAGAACACAAAGTTTTTTCTTTTGTTTTTCCAACTCAACCACTCAGCGATTTGTCAACTTAACTTAGATTTGAAGAATCTATAAACGCAACAACAAATCTCAACAATTACACAAATAAAGTTTTTTATGTTACTAATTTACAGATTTCCCGATCACCAATCTATGTATCCTATAAATTCGTAAAATCCCCCGTTCCAAGACTAAACTTCACATACCATTGATGAAGCGGCATCACAGGAGCGTTTTGTATTTCTATATCCTCCATTCCCTCTAGAACCATCTCCGGAGTACGTAATCCGTGCACATAACCGGCAGAAACACCAAGACCCAAATAGTCCGAAATAGCCAACATAGCACCAGCACTTGCCGATAGGACAAAAAACGAACCTTTATAGCTAACACTTCCTTCAGGATTCAAAAGAGACCCCGGAAAATCAATCGTTTCAGCTTCTTTAACAGACTTAAGGACCACTGAAGATTGTCCACCCCCACCACTTATGTAAAAGATAAAACGCGAAAAACCAACCGCATAACCAAGTTCCACTAACTTAGTATCAAAGGAAAGATCCAGCAAAAGTGAATCGAGATCTCCTATTTCGCTCCCCTTTAGCATTTTTACACCCAATGCCAGATTGTTTTCGACAACCAATAAAGACCAACTCCAGCCCCATTCTTCTTCCTTAAATGCGTGAGAAAGCTGAGAAAGCTCTATTCTTTCATTTAGCTTATCCATTTCTAAATGAACGGTATAATCCTTATCAACAGAAATATATCCAGTAGACAATCCCAATAATAAAAACAACATCTAAAACTCCCTTCCTAATTTAAACATTACATCGATAGTCCATTCATTATTATCGAACCCTCCGAAACCCTCAAGCCAATCTTTATTCTCGGAAAAGATAAAATCTGAAGTACCTTCTACTGCGACGATAAAACCCCCTATTTTACCTCTTAAACCAGTACCTCCTCCAAGAAAAAGGCTTAAACCCTCAAAATCGTTGCCATTAAGACTCATAGCAACATCACCTCCACTTACAAACTCCCACCGGCTCAACCCCAATCGTCCAGACAAATACGGAGAAAAAACACCTTGAAATGGAAACCAGTCAACAGAAAGATTGCCTTTAAAACATTGAAAATCTTCTCCAACGATTCCTGTTTGAGGCTGTCCCAATGTATCCATCTCAGCAGAATTGGTTGAAGCGTTGGCTTTTCCTCCTATGAAAGATAAGCTATAACTCAAATTAGGAGTTATACTAACATCACAAAAAACACCAAAAGAAGGTCCAAAAGAAGAAGAAACGATATCCTCTCCTTTTAACTCAAACATCCCCCCTTCCAGTCCCACTGTAAATGAGAGTAAAATATGAAGTATCATGAACAACCTCCGCACCTTTCTTCTATTTCATTTACCGTAAGCAAAAAACCTTCGCTAATCCAGGCATTCTTATTTTCCTCGATTCTTCTTCGAAAATTTTCGTACTTTTTATCCTCCAAACAGAACTTATAATGCACAAAGTATCCGGGCCAGACATGTGTATTTAGTCTAGGATCAGTTCCCGCCAGTTTACCTATAACTTTGGGTGTTATAAAGTACTCATCGACCTCTTCTTCCTCTAAGATATTTTGAAACTGATCCTGTAAACCCATAAATATAACAACTTCGATCTGTTTCATTTCGACAATCTCCTTTTTAACTTCGATTCAAAAATCGTATATAAAGTCGGAATTAAAAGCAGCGTTATAAAGGACGAAACAATCATACCACCAACAACCGAAATACCGAGTGACTTCCACAAAGTAGAACCACTACCGGTAGAAAGAGCAAGAGGCATGAGTCCGAATACTGTAGTACCCGTGGTCATAAGTATAGGTCTTAGTCTTCTTTTTGCTCCGGTTTTGACAGCCTCGATCAACCCGATGCCTCTTTTTCTTAAGATATTAAAATAGTCGATCATAACGATAGCATTATTAACAACAACACCAACAAGCATCGCAATTCCAACCATACCCATAAGGCTCATCGATTGAAAACTAACCCAGTAAGCAAGAGAAACTCCTACGAAAGCAAAAGGTATAGAGAACATTATTATGAATGGATCAAAGAAAGATTCAAACTGCGCAGCCATAACAAGGTATACAAGTATAATACCAAGCAATATTGCAAAAATAAGACTATTGAAAGTCTCTCCCTGCTGCTCAACCTGACCGGCATAATTAATAGTCAATCCTTTGGGTATCACGAAAGAATCTACAACTTTCTTAACTTCTTTCATCACAACTCCAAGAGGCGCGGAAACACTTATCTTTAGTTTTACCATCCTCTCTTTATTCTTTCTTTCAACCGAAAGCGAAGCTCTCTTCTCTACGGGTTCAAGAAAATTAGAAATATGAACAGGCATACCATACAGGCTTACAAGCTGTAAATTATCTATGGTAGCAAAGGAATTTCTGCTCGCATCATCCAACCTTACCACAATGGGATATTCTACACCTTCTTCACTGAATTTACCGATTTCAGTACCGTAAAATGCGGTTCTGAGTTGGGAGCCAACAGAATAAGCTGAAAACCCATATGAATACATTTCAGAACCCCTGGGATCGAGCCACAATTCCCTGCCACCTTTTTTCCTCGAAATTTCAACAGAAGAAATTCCTTCAACAGCAACAAGCTTTTCTCTAAAAACTTCTGCCAGGGAATCTGCAGCCTCAAGATCGGCTCCGATTATTTCAACCTCAATAGGAGCACCTCCAAAAACGCCCTCATCATCTCCACCAAACATACCACCCATAACGGAAAATTTAACTCTTTTTATTCCCGGAATTTCGCCTACTTTTTTATTAAGTTCATCTGCGATCTGAAATTTAGACTTTTCCGTTTCTCCGATTGTACTGTATAGCGTAATCCAGTGAGAACCCTTTGACCCTCCAAAGATATCTCCCGTACCACCTGCCTGAACTGTAATACTTTTTGTTTCGGGAACTTCTTTCCAGATAAGCTTCTCGATTCTCTTTGCCATCTCGTCCGTTTTTTCCACTCTTGTTCCTATCGGAAGTTCAATATTCGCCTGAAGCTGGTCGCTACCCGGATTGGGAAAGAAATCCATTGGAACAAACGTGAAAAGAAACATACCGATAATAAAGATAAGAATAAATATTCCTAACAACTTCCCTTTATGTGAAAGAGCCCAGTCTAACATTCCGGAATAACCGGACTCCAGCCTACCGAAGAACCGATCAGAGAAGTCTTCTTCTTTTTTCATTTTAAGGAATCTGGACGAAAGCATAGGTGCCAAAGTAATAGCGGTTACAAAAGACACTGTAAGCATCAAAGGCATTGTTATAGCAAGTTCTTTGAACATAACCGCCACAAGACCTCTTGTAAGCATCAAAGGCAAAAATATAACAATTGTTGTTATGGTTGATGCAAGTATTGCCTGAGAAACCTCCTGCGCTCCGAATATAGCCGCTTCCTTACGAGTCTCGCCTGATTCACGATGACGGAAAACATTCTCGAGAACAACAACAGCATTATCAACAACCATCCCTACCGCGATAGCAATCGCGGAAAGAGAGATAATATTCAAACTGCTGTCCGATAAATACAGATAAATAAAGGAAATAATCAAAGAAACTGGAATTGCAACTGCAATGATTATACTTGCTCTTATATTTCCAAGAAGAAGAAAAGAAACAAGAAGTACAAGAATTATTGCTATTGTTATAGTATTGACAAGATTACTTATAGAATCTTCTACGATTTCCGAGAGATCAAAAATAACTTCAAAGTTTAAACCCGGATATCTTTTACCAAGAACTTCTACTCTTTTTTTAACCGATTTCGCGACCTCTACGGTATTTGCTCCGGTTTTCTTAAAGATACCAAACATAGCAGCATCCTGCCCGTTTCTCCTGAAATAGCCGTCCTTCTCTCCTACTCCCCAGCTAACGGTAGAAATATCACGCAATTCAACTAATTTGCCATCATTATTTCCCACAACTACCTTTTCAATCTCTTCAAGGTTCTCAAATTTCGCGGGAAGTCTCAAATTGTATTCGATTCCACCCTGTTCTAACTGACCAATAGGGAAATTTAGATTATTGGCTTCCAACACCTGGGTAACCTGCAAGATAGAAACTCCAAGCTGTTCAAGTTTTACCTGCGAAATATCAATGTTTATTTGTCGCTCAAAACCTCCACCCCAGTAAGACGCGGAACCTACCCCTGGAACTCTCGAAAGTTCATCCAGAACTTTATCTTCCAATATACTCTTAATATCAATCCCAGGATTTTCAGTTGATGCGGTAAAACCAATAACCGGAGCCATAGAACCGGATATTTTAATTAATGTAGGATCTCCCGCATCATCAGGCAAAAAAGCAAAACCCAATGCATCCCTGACATCATTCGCGGCTTCATCAAGGTTTGTACCATATTCAAATTCAAGGGAAATGATGGATATATTTTCTCTTGAATCCGACTTAATGGTTTGAAGGTTTGATACGTTACCGAGTGCCTCTTCCAATACCTTTGAAATCTCTTCTTCAACGTCCAGCGCCGATGCTCCTCGGTATTCCGCCATAACCATTAAAGTGGGAAGCGTAATATCGGGATACATAGAAACAGGGAGATTCGACCATCCGAATATTCCCAGAAGAACCAGGATAATAAAACCAACAGCAGTTAAAACAGGACGATTTACTGCTCCTTGTATCATTTTATCTCCTTTATATCAATTTTCGCACTATCTTTTACAATGTATTGACCCACTATAATAATCGTATCTCCGGGTGAGACTCCATCATTTACGACAATATCATTATTGGTAGTAAATCCGGTCTTAACCGATAACAGTATTGCTTTACCTTTTTCCGCCTTAAAAACATATTTATCAACTAAACCAAGTACGGCATCGATCGGAAGGGAAATAGCATTATTTTCCCGTGCGACTTCAACCCACACCTTGGCAAACATTCCGGGAAGAATTTCTTTTTTAGGATTAGAAACAACCCCTACAACATTCTGAGTTCTGCTGCTTGAATTGTAAAAAACCGAAGCTTTCTCGATCTTGCCCTCGAAAGTTTTTGAAAGAGAAGGTATTTCAACTTTCATCGGCAATCCTTTTTCAATATGAAACTTCTCAGGAACATTAAATTCAACTTTAATTTTGTCGATTCTCGCGACTTCCGCCAGGGGAGGGTCGGGAAACATTGGGTCCTGCTGCCTTATAAGCTGACCTTTATCGACCGAACGCAACGATACCACACCCGATATAGTACTCTTAACAGCAATCGGCTCTCTCACAACCCCGGGAATATTCTGTTCCACGTAAGCTATAATTTGATCTTTCTTAACCCACTGCCCGTCTTGCACTGTGTACCTAAGAAATTTTCCCGGAATATCAGGAAAAATTTGAGCCTGTTCAATGCCCTGCACCTGGGAAGAAAAACTCATAATTTTAACCGCGTCATCAACTTTAGCCGTTGCAACCACCACCGGAACGCCCCTATCTTCCTCTTCAACTTTTTCGGAAGCTCTTCTAAATCGTATAAGTCCGGGTATAACCAGAACCAAAACAAGAACAATAATAAAAATCCATTTTTTCATAACTCCTCCTTATCCATCATTGTGGCAACTTTAATTTGTTCTTTTGAAACAATTAGATTGTACTGAGCATTAAGATGAGAAAATTCGGCACTTTTGTAGCCCAACTCGATGTCTTTATACTCGAGCGCGGATATATAACCGGCTTTGTACTGTTTATCTGCCATTTCATATGCTTCTTTAGCCCTTTTTAACTGCTCCTCGGCAAGTTTTAATTTCTGTTTGTTCAAACGGTAAGCAAGAAGCAAATTCTTTATCTCCATCTTTATCCCCTCTTTGATAATCTTTTCCCTTATAACCGATTGCTCAATTGAAAGCCTGTATTTTTGTATTCTATTTGTTCTTGAAAAACCTTGAAAAATCGGCAGTGAAACAGCAATTGTCACCGACATATCATTATCCCATTCATTTAAAAAACCAACCGGTTTATCATAAGAAAAACTTCCAGCAAACACTATATCAGGTAAAAAGGCAAGATACTGCAGAGACTTACCAAGTTTCGCCACTTCATTTAACTTTTCCATACTTTTAATTTCCGGTCTTCCCCTAAGAGCAAATATTTTCAGCGAATCCAACTCAAAAGTATCGATCTTTACTTGCACTTCCCCTTCAACATCAACAAGTGTATCCAAAGGGAAACCCAGCATTATATTCAACGCCGATTTTGCCTGATCAAGCCCATTACTGGCATTCAACAGCTCTGTTTTACTCCTATTAAATTCTGTTTCCGCTGAAAGCAAATCAAGCTTCGTTATTCTTCCTTGATTATACTGAATACGCGCTGTCTTCAGATGGTCCCGAGATCTTTCTACAGTTCCCTGGACTATCTTTAATCCTTCCCCAGCTGCGACAATCCCATAATAAACCGTTACGATATCCTTTATCAAATTCATTTTATCTGTCTCATTCTGAAAAATCTGAATATCCCTACTTCTCTCTCCTATTTCCTTGGCTACAAACCTTTTCCCGAAAGTAAAAATCGGAAATGTTACCATAAGAGAATTTTTATAATTATCAGGATAACCGAGTGAAATATACTCAACTTCTCCGTCTCCAATTGGCATCCCAAACTGTGGAACACTTAAAAGCCTGGTATAACTCGACTGCAAACTTACCGTAGGATAAAAAGATGCCCATGATTCCTTCATCGCGATTTCCGCCCTCCTTACTTCAAGCTCTGATATTTCCAGGTCTTTATTTTTATCCAGAGCTATTTTTTTTGCTTCCTCAAAAGTTAAGGAAAAAGAAGACAAAGAAAACATCAAAAGCAGAAAAACAACAACCCTAAACTTTAACATTTAACCTCCTTCTTTACTCCATCTAAAAGAACAGAAAGAGCAGTCTTTTTTATTGTTTCAGATTCAGATTCTTCAACAGCTAATATCAAAGAAACAATTATTTCATAAAGGTCATTAAGATTTAATTTACTATCCGGTAAATATCCCTTAAGAACACTCACCGCCTCTTCCTCCATAGACTCGATCATTTCAGCGATTGACTCATTAATTTTTTGCAAACATTCAAGCGGGATATTAGACCCTCTCATCCCTTTTTGAACCTTACCGAACCTGCTGAAAAACCCATCACCTCGTATAAACTCCTCAAAATAATCGAAAATATCTGAAACAGTCGTTACAAAACTCTTTCCTGTCCCAAGCATTTTCCTTACCTGTTCGATAATCTCCCTGTGCGCTTCCACGAATATTTTAATGAAAAGGTCTGCTTTGGTATCGAAATAAAGATACACTGTACCCTTCGCAACTCCGCAGGCTTCGGCAACTTCCTCCATCGTAACAGAATGATACCCCTTTTCAGCAAAGAGATTCTTCGCTTTTTCCATTATTTTATTCTTCCTAACTGACTGGTCAGTCATAACGTCGGTTAATATACACATGTTAATTTATTTGTCAAGAGGCAAATCAAAAAATAAACTATACAATCATACATCCTTAACCTCATCTCAATATTTTTTTATCACGCTTCAAAATTCCACCATATAAAACCATTGGAAAAATACCCTTTCCTGAGTTCCGAATCATCTATCAGTTTTTTTGCTTGATTTAATGTGAAAGCATTATTTATTTCTTTTTCAAACATGCCTAACCAAGATTTTCTTAAATCTTTTATAAAAAGGTACCCTTCAGGCTTCAGAATTCGCTGGATTTTGCCCAACATGGAAAGCGGATTATTCACCAAATGGACCATATTGACGCTAAACACCACATCAAACGAATCATCTCTAAAATCCATTTTTTCTACATTTCCTATTTCAAATTTTATCCTGTTTTTAATTGATTCTTCACACATGATATCCCTGGCGTAATTCAACAAAGGAATAGATAAGTCAATACCCACCACCTCACACCCCGGAATCTCTTTAGCCAAAACCAAACACATCGTACCAAAACCACAGCCAACATCTAAAATCCTACCTTCAGAAAAACCTAGCCTCTTCAATTTTTGAGCATACGAATATCCTAATTTTTCTAAAATTTTTTTATGTTTTTTTACATAAAGCTCCGCGAAACTTTTATCGTTAAAATCTTTTTTCATCCTTATTTTTTACCTCATCTCAAAATGCCACAATCAACTGATTTTATACCGCCGAAAAAATAACTTAAACATCTACAAACACAATCATTATTCCGCCTAACGGCTGAATTTCTTCGATAAACGGAAAAATCAAATCTATAATTACAATCTCTTTTAAACATAATTATAATCTCACCCTCTAAAAGCCTATAACTTCTTTTGACAATCTTTACAATAGCCCTTGACGCAAAATCTAAACTCTGTGGGCTTAAAACCATATTTTTTACAAGCTTTTCCCTTAATCTCTTCCAACTTGCCATTTTCGAATTCTATTATTTTACCACATCCCATACAAATCATATGACCATGTAACCGGTGCCCGTAAATATGCTCATAGCATATCTTCTCCCCACATCTCATCGCTTCTTGAGCGAGTCCGCTTTCTACAAGTAAAGGCAAAGTTCGATAAATTGTAGCCCGCGAAATATGCTCTCCCCTATCATGGAAAACCTGAAAAAGAGCCTCCGCGTCAAAATGGTCATGTCTCGAAAAAATTTCCTTCAGAATCTGCTCTCTTTCCGAGGTGAGCTTTAACCCCTTTTCAACCAAATATTTTTTAAATATTTCTTTTTCTTTTTTCACAATTGAGAATGAATCTCAATTTCGATTATATGGAAATTTGTATTTTTGTCAAGGGATAAATTTTAAATAAAACAAACTTGACAAATATCGTAACTCTATTATAATCATCGCATTCGGTCAAACAATAAAGAGGAAAAATGAAAAAAGCCCTAATTGTCTGTTTTTTGATTTTGTTAACCAATGCCGGTTTGTTTGCATCGGAGGTCCCGGAATCCATAGAAAAAAAATACGGCCCGAATCATTCGTCTTTTCTTTCCAACGATGAGCAACATAACCTCTTGCTAAATAGAGCGGCAGATTTCAATTCAAGCAGAGGTACCAGCTGGAAATCCTATCCCCTTTACGGCGGAGAGATGACTTCCATCGCAATAGACCCAAACAACCCGCAGATAGTATACGTTGGTACGCGTGACGCGGGTGTGTATAAAACCACAGATGGCGGTACGTCCTGGAACCCTTCTCGTAGCGGGCTAACTTTTTATCCTATAAGAAGTCTGGCAATTGACCCTCAGAATGCAGGCATCTTATATGCGGGTACAGACTACGACGGCATCTGGAAATCAACGGATAGCGGAGCAACGTGGTTTAAATCGAGTACAGGGCTTTATGAAGGTTCGATGAGTATCTTTAATATTATAATTGATCCACAAAATACTAATACCCTTTACGCAAGCATGGCGGGCGGATATGGATTCACTATTGGCTATATATATAAATCAACAGATGCGGGAACAAACTGGAAGCAAAGCGATAATGGTCTTCTTCCACACGGAGATTATAAAAATGCAATTTTTTCTTTAGCCATAGATCCCGACAACTCGGCCATACTCTACACCGGAACAAATTTCGACGGTGTTTTTATGTCAACCGATAGCGGGAAAATCTGGAACGGAATTAGTGACAGCCTACCATTTATGGGTGAAATCACCGATCCATACTACGCGACTATCAATGCTTTAGCCGTTGACCCACATCATGGCGGCAGAGCTTCCGCTATAATTGAAGGACATTACTATATCTTTAATGGTTCTTACTGGCAATTAAAATGTAGCGATTTTATCAATGAATCAATCAATTGCGCACATCTTTATTTTTATCCTACAGATACATCTATAATATACAGTTCAGGAGATTGCTTTGCAAAAAGCATAGACGGCGGAGATAACTGGAATGACTATTTAGGTTGGAACTCATGCAGCCAAGTTCCTGATATTGCTTTCAATTCTTCAACTCCCGACATAATCTTTGCGGCAACTGATATCCTGTTTAACTTTGACGGAGGTGTATTCAAATCCACAGATCAGGGAGAAAACTGGAATGAGAACTCGGATGGTATTACGGCAACAGTAATAAGCAGTGTCGCGATAGATCCTCAAAATATTAATAGAATCTACGCCGGAGAGGGGAACGGACACTTCTACAGGTCAGAGGATGGCGGGACAAATTGGTATCACGAATATTTTGATGCTGATGAGTTTACTGGCATCAAAGTGGATCCCGCAAATTCTGCTAACATCTATTTAGCATCTTTAACCGGTTTATATAAATCCTCAGACTTCGGAGACAATTTCGATATAATAAGTGAGGTCGCGAATCCAAAATGCATTGCAATAAATCTTCTTTCTTCCAATACAATATACGTAGGAAGTTCTCTCAAAGGAATATACAAAACCACAAATGGCGGAACAACATGGGAACAGAAAAACGAAGGGCTTCCCGAATTTATCGGCGGAATAATTAAGTCTATTTTATCAATCGCCATTAACCCTAACGATACTTCTATCGTCTGGGCGGGAACTCAATACAATGGAGGTATATTCAAATCAACAAACAACGGGGATGATTGGGTTAGTAAAGGTTTAACTGGTGAAGACATGGTCGATTGTATAGCTATTAATCCCAATAACAGCAACGAAATTCTAGTCGGAAGCGAAGGTTACTCCGGCGGGAATATCTACAAATCTACAGACGGGGGAGAAAACTGGACTAAAAAAGAATCCTCGATCGCCTGCGTTTTTGACATTAAATACGACCCCCGAGAGCCTCAGTTCGTATACGCCGCGACAGCGGGTTACGGAGTGTTACGTTCTACAGATGGCGGCGAAACATGGCATGATTACAGCGACAGTATCTTTTATCCTGTTCTCTATTCACTGGATATTGCCCAGGGCGATAGTGTTTTGCTTGTTGCCGGGAGTTACAGTTCCGGTCTCTACTATATTCATCCTGAACTTTCAGGAATAAACGAACAGAAAAGAGAAGATAAACTCTCGTTTTCTCGGGAATCTCTTTTTGAACTCTCCGGTACGTCAACTCTTATTCACTTCAATCTACCAGAAGCCGGTAGGGTATCTTTGAATTTGTATGATATCATGGGAAGAAAAGTGGCAGATATTTTAAATGAACACAGACCCTCAGGAAGAAATGAGGTAACATGGAACACCGAAAAAATACCAGCCGGTATATATTTCTATAATTTAGAATTTGAAGGGGCAAGCGAAAGTAAGAAAGTTGCTTTTATAAAATAGACTGATTCAGTATCGGCAGATAAGCAGGAAGATAAGCGAGGATTCAGGGTTTGGGATTTAGTAAAACAAACATATAATCTCTTTGTTTTTTCTCTGTGTCTCTGTGTCTCCACGTGATAGTTAGTTTTTTCGTGTGTTTTTTAAAACACAAATTCAAAAGGGGTAGTTGGGTTTCGTGTATTTAGTGTATTTCGTGGTTTAATATTTTCTTTTTTTCTCTGCGTACCCTGTATCTCCGTGTGATACATTTGTTTTAAAAATCTTGTGTTAATCTTGTGTAATCTTGTGGTTCCTATATATTTCATTTATGTCTCAATTAAGAATAAAAGTAAAACCATCATCGAATAAAAACAAAATAGTAAAAATGGAAAACGGCACTTTTAAAATCTGGATAAAAAGCGCACCCGAAAAAGGTAAAGCCAATAAAGAACTGGAAAAATACTTAAAGAAAATTACCGGCGTTCCGGTAAAAATAGTATCAGGTTTGACCTCTGAAAACAAACTGATTGAATTTGATATTGAAGTGGAAAAATTTATTGCAAAACTGGAAGAATTAGCCACAGAGGCACAGAGAACACAGAGAACACAGAGAAAAAAATAAATTTTGTTGTTTTAAACCCCCATCCCATACCCAAAAAAATATTCTCACACTGAGACACAGAGAGCACAGAGAAAAAAATAAATTTTGTTGTTTGTTTAAAACTCAACCCACAACACCTTAATGAGCCACAGATTTACACAGGATTACCCAACCTCCTAAAACTTGGACACATCTTTTAGCATTTTCCGCCTCCATCTAAACTAAAACTTTCCTTATTTTTATTTGATTTTTTTAAATTTTCCACTTGACTTTTTAAATTAAATAGCTATAATATAGCTATGAATAAAAAAAGATCTGAAGGCAAGGGAAAGGATATAGTTTCAATGGAACCTATGGAGATCAAGATGGTGGGTTATGAAGCAGTTGAGAAGAGAGCTCAGAAGAGTGGTACTTCAGCCCGGATTTATGTTCCAAAGTCCTGGATAGGGAAATCAGTAAGAGCTGTACTTATTGAGAAATAGGTAATAATAGGCAGAAGAGTCGGAACTATCGTCGAGAAATAAAGAAGGCGTTTAATCGCAAGTTTAGGCCTTTTATTCGTTGTTATCGAGACGTCTTTGGGGACAAGAGGCTTTTCCGTCAATTCAGAGAGACGATTAAAGGTTTGTTAATCTCGGGAGGACCAAAGGTTCAAGTAATAGCGGCTTCCTCTCTACGTCCCAATATTAGAGTTCCTTCTATTGCTAAGGGTATTTATCGTTTTTTAGGGAACAATCATTTTGACTGGCAGTCATTGTTTAGTCCTCTTTACCGGAAGAGCAAGAGTCTTTTTGCGGGAGAGAGGAGGATTTTAGGGATTATTGACTTATCATCGATAGAAAAGCCTCATTCGAGGAAAATGGAAGGTATTTCTCGAGTAAAGAGAAGGGATGGGAAGGGAACAACCAATGGTTATATGAATGTTTCTGTATTGCTATCCTGGTCTAAGAAGGTGGGTTTAGGTTATTTTAAAATATTTTCTCATCAGTGTGAATTAATGAGTCAGAATAAAGAGATAGATTTGGCTATCTCTGAGGTAAGCGAGCTACTATCTGAAGACACGAAGGTAATTTGGGTTTGGGATCGAGGTTTTGATGATAGGAAGAATTATAGAAAAGTTTTAGGTTTAGAGGATGAATTCGTAGGTCGAGCTTATCATGATCGATTAGTCACTGTTAAGGGCAAAGAATGTAAACTCATAACAAAGGGTAAAGATTTGCCAATAATGCACAGATTTAATGCTAAATTAAGGATTTATAGGAAGGTACGGAGGGTTATAATTGGTTTAAGTTGGATGCGTTTTAAGCTTGAAGGTCGTTCTCTTTGGTTATTAAGGGCGCGGATCTTATGGATTGATGGGATTGACGTTAATAAGATAGAAGACCAGGAATGGTGGTTAATAACGAACATTAGGATAAATCATAAAAAAACAGCTAAGAGAATCTGGCATTATTATAAGAAGCGTTGGGAGATAGAGGATTTTTTTCGTTTTCTTAAGGAAGGGTTAAAAATTGAGAAGTTTCAGGTGATGAGTTTAGAGGAAATAAGGAGAATAGTAGCAATAGCAGTAATTGCAGGCATGTTTATTTATAATCTTAGTGAAGAAGTGACGTCTGAACCGATTAAAATGCTTCTTTACTTTGGTGGATGGACTGGTCGTGATAAACCAGGTAAAATAGTACTTAAAAGAGGGCTTTCTACATTTTTATCATATTTATGTATCGATTCTTTCTTAAAAGCAAACGAGTTCCGTTAAATAGACTATTCTTTTCTTGTTGTCTTATTAAATATTTCCTTATTTAATAGCATAGTGAGGTGTTTTTTTGTCGTTTAAAAATAGGGGAATCTTATACATCCAAATATAGAGAGGTATCGCAAGCGGAAAGATTTTATTGATAACTACTTAATACATAACCCAACCATCTAAATAGGAAAAGATGTGTCCAAGTTTCAGTTATAAAACCTTGACAAGCTTAAAGTTTTAGTTAATTATATAATACTTAATATAAAAACCTAAAATAGGGAAATGTTCATGGAAAAATTTTATAGATTTTTAGTTGTTTTTTCAATAATCTCTTTTTTATTCTATAATTGCCAAAAAAATAGCTGGCCATTAACACCCTCTCATCCTTTAGGTCCCTCCCTTGGTATCATAAACGATACAATACACTTTAGAGTCTCAACAACCGATCCGGATGGTGACGATATTGCCTACCAATTCGACTGGGGGACTGAAAATAATTTGAATTGGAGCGATTTTTTTAATTCGGGAGATTTAATCACAGTAACACATTCCTGGCAGGATACAGGACATTATAACATACGAGTCAGAGCCAAGGACATTAAAGAGAAAGTGTCAAGGTGGTCTGAATTACACTTATTGGTCATTGTAACCAATATTTCCCCTGACTCCCAGAAATGGGCTTTCTCGACAGGAGAGGATATACGGTCCTCCCCAGCGATTGACGGTGACGGTACCATCTATGTGGGTTCTGATGACGGCAATCTCTACGCAATATACTCGGACGGAGTCCAGAAATGGGCATTTTCAACCGAACGATATTGGGTATCCTCCTCGCCTGCAATAGGCTTGGATGGCACAATCTATGTAGGTTCTGGCAGTAATCTCTATGCGATAAACCCAGATGGATCCCAAAAATGGGCTTTCTCGACAGGAGCTAGAGTGCGATCCTCGCCAGCGATTGGCAGTGATGGCACCATCTATGTGGGTTCCTGGGATAACAATCTCTACGCGATAAACCCGGATGGAACCGAAAAATGGGCTTTCTCTACCGGATATTTAGTGGGCTCCTCCCCTGCTATAGGCAGTGACGGTACCATCTATGTGGGTTCTTATGATAACAATCTCTATGCGATAAACCCGGATGGAACCGAAAAATGGGCTTTCTCTACCGGATATGATGTGTTCTCTTCCCCTGCGATAGGCTCAGATGGTACCATCTATGTGGGTTCTTATGATAACAATCTCTATGCGATAAACCCGGATGGAACCGAAAAATGGGCTTTCTCTACCGGATATGATGTGTTCTCTTCCCCTGCGATAGGCTCAGATGGTACCATCTATGTGGGTTCCGATGATTACAATCTCTACGCGATAAACCCGGATGGAACCGAAAAATGGAGGTTCCTAACCAGCGATGGTGTATCCTCCTCCCCTGCTATAGGCAGTGATGGTACCATCTATGTGGGTTCTTATGATAATAATCTCTACACGATAAACCCGGATGGAACCGAAAAATGGAGGTTTCCAACCGGAGATGGGGTGGGATCATCTCCTGCGATAGGCAGTGATGGCACTATCTATGTGGGATCCATGGATTACAAATTCTACGCCATTGTAGGTTCTTCAGGAAGTCTCGCAGACAGCCCCTGGCCAATGTTCCACCATGATTTAAGACACACAGGAAGGGCAAGAAATCCGTAAGAAAATATTAGAACACCAGGGTAGCCGATAAACTCGAAAACTTAAACTCATCATTCGTTCTAATTTCTAATTTTACTACGATTCAACAATTTAACTTACTCAAAGAATCCACATCACGATTAAACGACTTAACCATCTAATTAAAGAAGAATACATTTTAAAACTTACAATTATTGTATTTACATGGTTTTGAGACAGAATTTCTGAAGATATCAGCTATACCGCAAACCTTGACAAGCTTAAAGTTTTCGTTAATTATATAAAAACCTAAAATAGGGAAACATTCATGAAAAAATTCTATAAATATTTAGTTATTTTTATAATAATTTCTGTTTTGTTCTTTAATTGTCACAAAAACAGCTGGCCGCTAACACCATCTCCTCCTTCAGGTCCGTCCCTCGGTACCATCAACGATACACTGCTCTTCAGAGTCTCAACAACCGATCCGGATGGTGACGATATTGCTTACCAGTTCGACTGGGGAACAGAGAATAATTCAGATTGGAGTGATTTTTTCGACTCGGGAGATTCAATTACAGTAACACATTCCTGGAATGATACAGGACATTATAATATACGCGTCAGAGCCATGGATATAAAAGATAAAGTATCAAGGTGGGCAGACCCACATTTACTGGTCATCGTAATCAGTATTGCTCCGAATATTCCCTCCATTTTTTCAGGACCTGACAGCGGATATATTAATTATTCCTATACTTTCAGTACGACTACGACTGATCCGGACGGAGACAGTATATCTTATCAATTTGACTGGGGAGACGACAATTTATCAAACTGGAGCTCCTATGCACCAAACGGTGATTCGGTTTCAATGGATCATTCCTGGTCATCCGAAGGAACATATGAAGTGAAAGTGAAAGCAAAGGATAAGTATGGATTAGAATCGGGCTGGTCCCCCGAACATTCAATAATCATATCAATTGTACCTAATTTACCACCCTATATACCAGATATTCCTTCCGGACCATCAAGCGGATATAAGGACAGCACATACTCTTTTTCTATCAGCACCACTGACCCGGATGGAGATAGCATAGCATATCAATTCGACTGGGGAGACGGTAATTATTCAGGATGGAGTAATTATGTATCAAACGGACAATCTGTCTCTATGGATCATTCTTACTCATTTGAGGGAACACATTATGTCAAAGCAAAGGCAAAAGACAAAAATGAAGCGGAATCCGGATGGTCTTACGAACATCAAATTATAATATCGAGTATTAAACCCCCCAATATACCATCGGCACCTTCCGGTCCTGATGTTGGATATGTGGACAACTCTAATACTTTTTCCGTTTCAACCACAGATCCAGATGGAGACAGTGTTTCTTATCAGCTCTCGTGGGGGGATGGAGATACGACAAATTGGAGCGATTATTTACCCAGCGGTCAATCCATTTCAATGACTCATTCATATTCATCAGGAGAAACCTATTCTGTCAAAGTTAGGGCAAAAGATAAAAGGGGTATGGAATCGGGTTGGTCAGATCGGCATCAAATAGAAATTAAAAAATTAGAAAATTGGTCATTCCCAACTGGAGGCTCTTCTTCTCCTGCTTTAAAGGGTGTTGGAACCATATATGTGGTGGTGGGTGATGAACTCACATTGTACTGGCAAGGAAAAGAAATAGCGTCATTCTCAACTGGTTTTACCGTATCCTCGTCTCCTGCCATAGGCAGCGATGGTACTATTTACGTAGGTTCTTTATATAAAAAGCTCTACGCGATCAATTCTGGCATGCACGAAAAATGGATATTCTCAACCAGGAGCTGGGTAGAATCTTCTCCTGCTATAGGCAGTGATGGCACTATCTACGTGGGTTCCTATGATAGCACTCTCTATGCGATAGATACTTCCGGAAATGAAAAATGGTCATTCTCAACTAAAGGTATGATACACTCCTCTCCTGCCGTAGGCACTGATGGCACCATTTATGTTGGATCTTATGGGGGTCTCTATGCGGTAGATTCTGCCGGAAATGAAAAATGGTCATTCTCAACTGGGAGCTGGATGCGCTCTTCCCCTGCCATAGGCAGTGATGGAACTATTTATGTGGGATCCAATGATAACAACCTCTACGCGATAAACTCCAATGGAACCGAAAAATGGAGATTTCTAACTGAAGGTGAGGTATACTCCTCTCCTGCGATAGGCTCAGATGGTACCATCTATGTGGGTTCTTGGGATAACAATCTCTACGCGATAAACCCAAATGGGACCGAGAAATGGAGATTTTCGACTGGAGGTGACGTGGAGTCCTCTCCTGCAATAAGCAGTGATGGCACTATATTCGTAGGATCCAAGGATGACAACCTCTACGCGATAAACTCCGACGGAACCGAAAAATGGAGATTTTCGACTGGAGGCGACGTGTGCTCCTCCCCTGCAATAGGCGGCGGTGATCATATTATCTATATATCATGCAATGGTGGCTTCTATGCAATTAACGGCTACTCAGGAGGTCCCGCAGACACCCCCTGGCCAATGTTCCATCACGATTTAAGACACACAGGAAGGGCAAGAAACCCCTGAGAAAAAATAAACCACGAAACACCACTAAACACACGAAAAACTTTTACTATTTTACTATTTCACTACTTAACCAATCAACTAATTCCCTAATTGACTAATAATACACAGTTGGGTCTTTTACTCCCACTTCCCCAAATCCCTTCTTCCGCAATAGACAACTATCACATTTACCGCAAGCACGTCCTTTCTCATCAGGGTCATAACAACTGTGGGTTAAACTGTAATTAACTCCTAACTCTATTCCTTTCTTTATTATTTCAGCTTTTGTCAACGATATAAGTGGAGTATGAATTCTTATTCTATTTCCTTCCACGCCAATTTTCGTACCAAGATTTACCGCTTTTTCAAAAGTTTCTATAAATTCAGGTCTACAATCAGGATAACCCGAATAGTCGATTGCGTTAACACCAATAAATATATCGGTGCATTCCAGAACCTCAGCCCAACCGAGAGCAAGACTTAAAAAAATAATATTACGAGCGGGTACGTAAGTAACGGGAATATCTTTTCCGATATTTTCTACTTTCTTCCCCTTTGGAACAGGAATATCATCAGTCAAAGCCGACCCCCCAAAAGAAGATAAGTCTATATTCATAATTAAATGTTTTGCAACATCTATTTCACTGACAATTTTTTTCGCGGCTTCAATCTCAAAATGATGTCGCTGACCGTAACGGAAACTAATCGCGTACACTTCATACCCTGAATCCTTGGCAATTGCAAGAGTGGTCGCAGAATCAATACCTCCACTCAACAAAACTACCGCCTTCTTGCCCATTTTATTTCCCTCTCTTGACATCCGGCCATAAAATTTTGTGCAATTGAAGTTGAAGACGAACATTCAAATTATCTTCCAATATCCAGTCTGCTAATAAATCAGGATTTATCCTTTCTTTAACCGGAGACATAAGCAATTTAACTTTACCCTTTAAGTTTTTCTCAGCTATGACTTCTTTTGCCCAATCGTAATCTGATTTTTCAGCTATTACAAATTTAACCTCATCTTTAGAATCCAACCTGTTAATATTATACCAATCGATTTTATCGCTTTCACCACTCGAAGGACATTTTATATCCATAATTATTGTAGCTTTATCGGATACAACACTGATATCTTTAGTCCCATTGGTTTCAACAAGAACGGTAAACCCTTTATCGATTAGAGAATCCACAAGAAAGGGGGTATCAACCTGGATAAGAGGCTCTCCTCCTGTAATTTCAATGTAATTACATTTAATTTTTTTCACTTCCTTTAAAATATATTCAACAGTGAACTCTTCTCCATCTTCGTAGGCATATTTTGTATCACAATAAGAACATCTAAGATTGCAACCAGCCAACCTCACAAATACAAAAGGGATTCCCGAAAAAGAAGATTCACCCTGGATAGAATAAAAAATTTCATTAACTTTAAGCAATTCATCTCTCCGAATACTTTACCCCATAATTTACAGATTCCCAGACTATTACCTCAAGAATCTTAACATTATCAGGCAAAAGTCCTTCCATATTATTGTAGAAATACTTAGCCAGATTCTCCGCAGTTGGATTTTTTTTATCAAAAGGGCTTATCTGATTAAGACAACGATGATCAAATCTACCAACTACAGAATCTGCCTTCGTTTTCAAATCCTTAAAATCAATAGTCATACCTATTTTATCAAGACAATCAGTTTGAACTTCAACCCTCACCTTCCAAGTATGGCCATGCAGCTCTCCGCATGAACCCTCATAACCTCGCAACTGATGAGCGGCCGAGAAACTCGTTTCCACAAATGTTTTATAGACTGATTTTTCTTTTCCCATTTTCAAACCTCAAATTAGTATAAAAACTACTTTTAAATTTGTCAAGCTCCTTATTTAACCACGAAATAAACAAAAGACACGAAAAAAACATTTACCACAGAGCACACAGAGAAAAAAGAACACACAGAGTACACAGAGAAAAAAATATAGTGTTGTTTAAAACACATATCAAAAAATGGGTTGTTTTTGGGCAATCCGGTGTAAATCTGCCTGCCCTGTAGGGAGGAACGTCCGTACCAGGGTGTTAATCCTTGGCTAATTATTTGGAGTTGTGGTGTGGGTAAAACGAACAAAAATCTTGTGTTAATCTTGTGTAATCTCGTGGTTACTATTGGGGGTGTAGTGTGGAGAATAAAAATACTTGACAAATACCGAATTATGATAAAATTAACAATAATGAATAAGGAAAAGATATACAGTAAAATCATTGAAGAAATAAAAAAATACTTCAAAGAAAATAATATTACAAGAGCAGTTGTAGGGGTAAGCGGCGGCATCGACTCCGCTCTAACTGTTTTCCTTATAAGTGATGCAATCGGAAAAGAAAATACAGATTGTCTTTTCATGCCAACGGAATTTACTTCCGAAAACAGTAAAAAAGACGCATATGAGCTTTGTAAAAATCTCCAGGTTTCATTGACTGAATTTGATATAACCGGTATTTTCAATACTTATCTGGAAACTCTCGCCGAAAAACTTATAATCAAAGGAATAGAAGTACCGGAAGAAAATCTCCAGGCAAGAATCAGAGCAAATATACTAATGTATGTCGCAAACAGAAAAAACGCGCTTGTAATCGCGACTGGTAACCGATCGGAAATCTTGACCGGTTATTGCACGCTTTACGGAGACACTGTGGGAGCGATTGCCCCGATAGGCAATTTATATAAAACAGAAGTTTACGAATTGGTAGAGTGGATCAACAAGAGTAAAGGAGATATTATCCCACAGTCAATTATAGGACAACCTCCTTCAGCAGAGTTAAATAAAGACCAAAAAGATGAAGATGAGCTTCTACCCTATATAATCCTGGATCCTATTCTTAAACTTTACGTTGATCAGGGTAAAAGCAAAGAGGAAATTGAAGGTGCCGGTTTCGAAAAAGAGTATATAGAGAAAACTATACATAGGATTAAATCAACCCATTTCAAACGAATAAAACTTCCTGTAATTATTGAAATAAAGTAAACCCCAAAAAAGACCAGCACAACCACCCCAAAAATGTAAAAATCAAAGTTCAAAAATGAATAAAAAAAAACAACAAATAAAAAATCCTTTTTAATCTGCGTAAATCTGCGTCCTATCGTTTTTTAGTTTTTGCATTTTTATTTGTCATTCTGCTTTTTAATTTTTAATATTTAATTTGCAGTTGTTTACACTTTACCTGTTCAAATCTCAATACCTGTATTTTGTATTCCTTTGCCGGGAAACACGTCTTTTATGATTCCCGTTGCGTTCGAAACCCAGTTTATTCCCTTACATTTAAGTCTCTCAAATCCTCTGAATTTATTCAAACCAATTTTTGCAGAGAGATTAAAAAGACTATCTATTGTATATACACCCCAGCGTCCTAAAGAATAAGGATTATCTGTCTCAACTGGAGTAGAAATGAAAGCCCTCTCATAACCGACTTGCCTTGCCAATTGCCAATCATCTTTCCTTATTCTACCAAAAGGATAGGAGAGATGCTTGACTCTCTCCCCTATTTTATCTGATATCATCTTAAAAGAAACCTCCATGTCTTTCTTAATTAAATCAAGGGGACTGCGCGAATAATCAGGGTGAAGATGTGAGTGAGAACCAATTGTAATACCATATCTATGCATTTCCCGAATTTTATTCCATGAAAGATGAGTAAATGATTTTCCCATCGTAACGTCCCATTCGTTTTTCTTTCCGGCAAATCCCGAAACCACAAACACAACAGCCGGTACCTTCTCATCCATAAGCACAGGAAAAGCAAACTCATATAAGTCGACAAACCCATCATCAAAAGTGAGTAAAATTCCTGAATCCCGATTAAAGAACTCGTCCGGACGCAGAAACTTTATTCCTTTATTTTTTATAAATCTTATATGTCTTCTAAAAACATCGGGAAAAACAATTGAACCATAGGGCGAAAACGTTTTAGATATATTATGGTAAAGAAGGATCGACTTCATAATAAAAATCCATAATATCCTTTGCAATGGTATCCCATGAATACTTCGTAACTGTCGTAAGACCTCCTTCAACCAGGGTTTTGCACAGGGCTTTATCTTTCAAAAGATGTATAACTTTATAGGCTATTTCTCTTGAATTCCTTGGAGAAACAAGTAACCCATTCTTTCCGTCTTCGATAACACATCTGTAACCGGGAATATCCGAAGCAATTACAGGAGTTTCTGTAGCCATAGCTTCTAATAAAACAATCCCAAAACTTTCCCCGCTAATAGCCGGTGATACAAAAACCGACGCCCTGCTGAATATTTCGGGCAAATCAGTTGGGGCTACAAAACCCAAAAACCTGATTGAATCTTTAATATCTGAAGGAATATTCAGTTTCATTTCTTTATAACCACCACCTACTACAGTAAGCATTGCCTGAGGAAACTCCCGCTTTATACGAGATAAAGCATCAACTAAAAACTGCAGCCCTTTCCTTGGTTCTATCCTTCCGACAAATAATATTTCAAAAGGATTTTTTTTCTCTCCGGAATTTTTGAACCTATTTGGGTCAACTCCGTTAGGAATTATACGATAATCATCCGGAAAATATTTGCAAATTGAATCTCTTGCGGTAGCTGAGACAGCAATCTTGCCATGAATTTTTTTTAAATAATGCTTTAAATATCCTTTGAAAATCTTATACAAGTTAGAAGACTCAAAAGTAGGATGAAAGGTAAATATATTTGTTCTTTTTGAAACTTTAAGAGAAAGAAGAGGTAAGGTAGGAGCAATTATACCATGTATATGAATAACATCATAATCGTTTACAACACTTGAAAGAACCGACAGATCAACCCAGCCGGTAAGTCTCGCATTGGATTGGTTCATAGGAATCACCATTGACTTTCCCAAACGAATAACTCTCCTTTCATCCGGTTTTAAATCTCCTTGGATATCTGCAGTAAGTATTGAAACCTTATGTCCCATATTCTCAAATTCGTTGGCAAGATGGTATATATGTTCAGTAATTCCTCCAATATGAGGATAATAAAAATCAGAAATAAAAAGAATTTTCATTTCCAGATTCGTTGAAAAACAAACCATTGAAAGGGATACATTCGTATACCTTCTTCCAATAGACGAATAAGTTCCTTCAGCATTTCATTTGTCGAATCAAAATCCGCAGGATAAACAGGCTTGAAAACTTTGCCTAAATATCTTGGTGAATTCGGATCAAGAGCGAGTAGTCCTACCAGAATAGGTGCACCCGTTTTTCTGGAAAGAAAAGCAATACCTCTTGGAATCGATGCCTTACGTCCAAAAAATTCACATTCCACTCCCGAATTCAAAATATCTCTGTCACCAATCAAAACAATCATCTTATTATCTTTTAGCAATTTTATCAATCTAAAAGGCAATTTCCTGCTCTCAAGAGGCAACAATTTGCTTCCGAAATGACCTCTATAATGCTTATAAAATCTAAAAAAATCGACACCAGGTCCTTTAGTTTCCGCAACGGAATAGAGAGGAAAACCCAAACCCGCAAGATAAATACCTGCCAATTCCATCCCCCCTACATGGCAGGAAACAATAATTACCCCCTTTCCCTTGTCTAATTCTTCCTCAATAAAATGTCCTCCCTCAAGCTTGATCATTGAATTCATATATGCCCTACTCATATTGGGCACATTAAGAATATCACCGTACACTCTCATAAAATTGATAAAAACTTTCTTTACATCTTTCTCTTCAGCCTTGCCCAGAACCGTAATCAAATTTTCTCTTATGACTTTTTTTCTTTCCCCCGCGAAATAAAACCATAAAGTCCCGGACGCTCTTGCCAAAAACTCCCGGAACAAGTCGGGAGTGAATCTTAAAAACTGAGTCATAAAAAGCATAAAGATTTTTTTCATAATTAATAATCTGTAGAACCGAAACCTCCATCCTCTCTTTTAGTCGTCTTGAGCTCTTTTACCTCTCTCAAATTTACCTTCTCAACTTTAGAAATAATTAATTGTGCTATCCTATTTCCCTTTTTTACCTCAAAATCTTTTTTACTTAGGTTAAAAAGAATCACCTTAATCTCTCCCCTATAATCAGAATCTATCGTTCCCGGTGAATTCAATACTCCTATTCCAAACTTTGATGCAAGTCCACTCCTCGCTCTAACTTCACCCTCATATCCGGGAGGTATCTCAAGAGCAATTCCCGTGGGAATCATTTTAAAATCGCCGGGAGCTAAAAAGAAATCCTCTGAAGAATACAGATCGAGCCCGGAGCTACCCTCAGTCTGATACGCAGGAAGGGACAAACTTTCATCCAGTTTTTTAACGTTTATTGTTAAAGACATAAAGCCCTTCTTAATTCAGGAATACCCTGGGATGGACTATAAGCAAGAATATCCTCATTAAAATTATGTATCGCATCCAATATAACTTGAGGTGTCTTAATATCCGGTTGCCCTATATTTAAACGATAAACCTGTACCCCCTCACTTTCGGCTTTATCGGCATAGTGTATTAGCTTCCTTATCGAAGATTTAGGGGTATTCTTGCCTTTTTCCGAGATCATTGTTCAACTCCTTTTACTGCTTCCAAACCCAGATACCGATCAAGTGCATCCTGCAATATATCAAGACCTTCTTCCAGAATTTCGGGATTAAGATAACGATAGTCAATTAAAATTTCTCCTTCATCTTCATATTTATTAGAGTGAAAAAAAACGGAAGGCGCCACAAACACTGTTCTCTTGTCTCTATTATACTCGCATAGCAGCCATTCTACAAAAGTATCGGCATTTGGCACCGGCAGCTTTAAAAAAATAGAAGAAATACTGTTAGAATAAGCTGCCGAAACATCTTCTCTATTATTAAGAAAATTCTGTATTATTGCTCTATTCTGTTCTATCTGCTCAAACCTATTATTCAATATACTGGAATGATTTCCAAGAAAATAGTCAATCAAAGAAAGCTCATACGGAGTAATCGGAAATAAATCTTTCGCAATAACTTCAATCTTAGTAGATAACGTATCGTGAAAAACAATTATCGTCAAGTCTCCCAGAGAAAGGTCTCTCAGGAAACTATTTACCCTTATTACCCTCTCGTTGTTAAGAGAAATGTCTCTCAAAAAAACCGAACCTTTAGTATCTTTGATTAAATGACTAAGAGTTTCATCAACAGCCAAAAATAACTCGTAATTTCTGGAGATAAAAAGCATTCTTTCTAAACTCTCCCTGGGATACATAATACTTCCCGAGAAACCAGGCTCAGAAAAATAAAATAGCTTTGTTCGAGGAGTCAAAGCATCCTCGACATCTCTCCTCAAAGGAAGATCAAAATCCTCCGCAGAACTTGTTTCAATAAGCTTAGTATCTATAGAAAGAATATCAGCATATTGTTTTATAAAATAAGGAGCCGGCGCAGGGGTTAATATTTCGTCACCCACATCAGCCGTAGCAAAAAGAAACAGATAATACGCAGAAAATCTGTTGGGAAGGATTAACAGTTTATAGTCATTTGATAAACCAAAGTACAATTTTAATCTTCTAACGATTTCTTCTTCTGTAATAGGTCGGACATCACTCAAATGATGAGTATTAATAGGGTCCACGGAAAAAAGATTTATAATTTGAACATTACGATTGATAAAATAGGAAAACCTCTCCTTATAAAAATTAAAGAGAAATGAATCGTATAAAGAAAATCTTCTTGAATTGTAAGTTTCACCAAGAGACATTATCATCTTCTCCTAACACTGTCAGGGCAAAATTATCAGGGTTCAAGTAGTTTTCAACAACACGGTTAACTTCTTCCATAGAAACACTTTCGATACATTCTAAAAGATAATCTATAGAAGAACGTTCTCCCTTATATATTTCTTCCTTAACGTTTCGTTCCATTCTATTACCGCTATCTTCCAATGATATCTTGATGTTACCTCTTAGCCGCTCTTTCGCACTTGCAATCTCCTCTTCTGTAAAATCCAGAGAAGCCAACAAATCCCTTGTTGCATTTAAAGCATCCTGTAGTTTCTTTTCATCTGTAGAAAAATATATACCAAAAATACCTGTATCGCTAAAAAATTCGTTGAAAGTCGAAACTTCATACACATAACTTAAATCCTGACGTAATTTTTGGAATAAAAGAGAACTCATACCGGATCCGAGAATAGTCCCCGAAACGAGAAGCGCAAATCTCAAATCATGTTGATAGTAAAAAGAAGGAAAAGAAAGCGCTACATATTTATGGTTTAATTCCGCTTTGGCAATTGTGTTCATTTTCTTGCTTTCTATAAAAGAAAACTCTCTCTTAAAAGCATTTCCCTTTTTTCTGTTAATTTTTCTTCCAACTAAATCACACAAATTTTTATGCTCTATCTTACCGGCAGCAGACACAAAAATCCTATTGGATGTCCAACTTTTATCCCAGAATTTTATAATATCTTCACGATTTATATTTTGTACAGTTTCAAAGTCACCCAAAATTAACCTCGATAAAGGATGATCTTCTCCAAAGGTAGTTTTAAAAGTGTAATCAAAAAGCAAACTCTCGGGAGAATCCTTAAACATCTTAATTTCCTGCAAAATGACAGATCTTTCTCTTTCTAATCCGTCTTCTGAGAATTGAGGGTTTTCTACTAAATCCGCAAGAATATCAAATGCAACATTAACTTCTTCCGGAAGAACATGTACATAAAGAGAAGTCCATTCCCTGGAAGTTGAAGCATTTAAATATCCTCCCTTTGACTCTATAGCAAGAGAAATTTCCCTTTCGCTACGATTTTTTGTACCCTTAAACACTGAGTGTTCGATAAAATGAGATATACCAGCTTTTTTTTCATCCTCATCTCTTGAACCAACGGTTATATAAATACCGATTACAACCGAATAAGCTGAAGGTATAAACTCAGAACATACCGTCACCCCTGAAGGTAAAACGCTTTTTTTATAATTATCCATTACCCATAACCTATTCTAAAAAACATTAAACTTATAAACCCCTTACAAATAAACAACTTAAACCCCTTATTTAAAAACCATAATAACACACTTAACAATATATGTCAATGGGGAAATGCATGTGGAAAATAAGTTGGACTAATTAGTATTTAGCGAATATATACTCCCAGCTATTTTTTAAATAACATAGTGCAATATAGCCACTAAAATGTAAAAATTAAATATCAAAATGGAAAAATACAAATCAAATTTCAAAAATCGAAAAACCCAACGCCCCCTGAATACTAATCGAACCACAAAGGACACAAAGAGCACAAAGATTTTCTTTTTGTTTTCCCGCTCAACTACCCAACCTTTAACCATTTAACTTAGATTCGAAGAATCTACGTACTGAAACAACGAATCACACTAATAACACAAAACCCCTAAACCCCAAAAAAAATTATTCTCACACAAAGACACCCCGATACGGTCATTCTTCCCTACGGGGCAAGCGGGGCAGGCAAAGACACAAAGAAAAAAACTAATTTATTTAACCACGAAACACACTAAAAACACTAAACCCCACCATACCCAATTTTTTATTTTCTGTTTTAACCACCCAACCTCCTAACACCCTAACAATAATATTAACAACAAATTACACGAATAGCACAAATACTTTTATTGGTTATTCTAATTTCTTTTTTTAGTTTAAAAATAATTTTGCATTTTAATATGTCATTTTGCTTTTTGAATTTTGATATTTAATTTCCTGGGAAAGCAAAATCAAATGAGATATTTTCTTGCAAAAAAAATTAAACTACAGAGCCCACAGACCCCTACCCCCGAAATTTTTAACCACAGAGAACACCCTGGTACGGTCGTTCCCTGTTAAATATCGCTTCGCATTTCACAGGGTAAACCTCCCTACCCCAATACAGTCATTCTTCCTTACGGGGCAGGCGGGGCAAGCAGATTTAAAATATTTATTTTATTGTTTAAAAATAAAAAATATTGGGGGAGGTTGGGTAAGCTTGTGTTAATCTGTGAAATCTTGTGGTTACTATCTGGGGTGTGATATGGGCTTTGCTTTTTAATTTTTGATATTTTATTTTCAAGAAAATCAAATAAGGTATTTCTTTGTAGAAAAAAGATAAGTAGAGAGGTAGTTCTATAAAAATCAAACTATTCATTCTGCTTTAAGAACCTTGACATACCATAGAAAAAGATTATTTTTTAACCATTCGGTAAACAAACTCGATTTTTTGGTAGAAATTAATATTAAAGATATGTATCAAGAATTTAAAATTCTTTTCTTAGTAAAATGAGTCAGGGAGTTAGAAAAGGTTCCCTTTTTTCTCTTATTGGATACGGCTTTGCTGGATTATTTCTTGTTTTATTTCATGCATTTGCCGGAAGATGGCTTGGTGTTGAATACTACGGATTACTTAATACTTTACTTTCTTATATAAACATTGCAACAGCGATAATAGTATCAGGTGTAGCAGAATGTCTTAGCCGTTACATTCCTTTTTACGAGGCAAAGTCTGACAAAGAAAGGGAAATAGGAACAATACAAACATCATTCTTTATTTATTTAATCCTGTTTTCCGTGGTTTTTATAAGCTCTTTTCTTCTAAAAAGACCTATCCTTAAGAATCACTTTAATAACAACATTGCAATACTATATCAATTCTTACTGGGAACAGGTTTCTTATCTCTTTTCCGTTTGTATAGCGGACTACTTAAAGGTTATAGAAAGTTCGACATATTTTCAATAGGAAATGTAATACAAGCCTTTATAATGTTTTCCTTTCTTTTTGTTTTCATAAAAATAATTGGATTAAACGAAATATCAGCAGGGTGGAGTTTAACTGCTTCGGCAGTAATAGCCATAATATTTTATCAAATTTCTCTAAGAAACATTTCTTTTCAGATTTTTAAAGCAAGAAAACTTTTCAATCGGGATATAATTAAGTTTACACTTGCGGCGACATTTATATTACTTATGAATATCTGGATTTTTAGAGCTGGCCCTATTTTGTTAAAAACACTCGGTAAAAGCGAAGGCGACAAACTGGCCGGGCTCTTCAGTGCAACAGTTATGCCTTTAAATTTTGCAAGACTTATTGTAATGTCGTTACAGACAGGTCTTTTCCCAAACTTAAGCAGGGCATACTCAATTAAAGATAATGAGTTAATAAAAAGATATATATTTAAAAGTTTTGGTATCATTATAGGAATTATAACACTTGTACTACTTGTTTATTACTTATTTGGACCCCGAATAATATTACTTATATATAAAAAAGAAGAATTTTTGGTTTCAAGAACAGATACTACTTTGTTAGCTTTTGCATATTCTTTTTACTTTCTTGGCCTTCATTTGACAAAAATACTAATGGCAAGGAATACCCCGGGGTATTCATCTCTCTCTTTAGCTATAGGTATTGCCGGAATGTTTGTCGTACTCAAGTGGTTTGAACTCCCTCCTATGAGACTGGTCGGGACAAGTCTACTGGTATGCAATTTGCTCTACTTCACAATTCAGGGACTGTTTCTTCTATTTGTTAAGACAAAAAAGCACAAAAAAAACCGCAATATTTAAAACAAGCAAAGTTCTCTTTAACACTCTTTATTTCTTATAATTCTTTTAAAAATTTTGCGATGTTCTTTAAGAGCCATGTTTATCTTTATATAAGATATCCTGTTTCATTCGCTCAAGAGTCATTTCTTCATAGGTCTAATTTTCTATGGGATAGAAAAAATGTCTGAAACGAAAATCCTCGATATCGTTGATTTTATTGTATATTAAACCCCTAATAGCATGATACTTTTAACAAACTATGAAGTAGTTGAATTAGCGAGATAGCGGGGGAAAGCAGTTGCTATATATAAACTCCTGTCCAGTATATTTACTGTCGAAACGATTACGCCCCAATTCTACTCCCTTTTTTTCTCAAAATAAAAACAAATTGGTAAGTGTAATTTAAAGGGAGAACCCCCCATACTAATTTAAAAAATATATTAGTTTTCTTCATAAGCCATCTATCCTGATAAATTTTCAATATTTCAAGTCCCTCCTGGATAAATAAATTTTTCCACTGCTTCAATGATAATAGATTTTCATTAATATCTTGCTGTTCGGTTCCTTTTGCCCTTCTAATTTTCCAAAACAAGAAATTAATATTCGGCACCATTATACAAAATAATGCTTCATTTTTAGAAACTCTTACTACTTCTTTAATACCTTTCTCAATATCAAGAAAATGTTCTAGACTGCCTAAACAAGTAACATAGTCAAAAAATTTATCAGGAAAATTTAGATCTTCACCTTTTCCCACGATAATTTTCGAATTCGGGGAAACTTTTTTTGCGGTTTTCACTCCTTCATCGGAAATGTCAACTCCATAAGTCTCCAATCCTTTTTGATCTACTGCTTTAAGAAAGTATCCTGTCCCACAACCAACATCTAATAATTTTCTTCCTGATTTTACATCTAAATAATCTAAAAAGATAGGATATGCTTCATAAGGACGCCATGCATCTTCTGCTTTGGTAGAATGTCTTTGATTATACCAATCCTTAATTTTTTTCTCGTTTACCATGAATCACTCCTTTATAACTGCTGAGGATTGATGAGATTATTCTATCCCAGCTAAAATATTCTTTCTGGAATCTATATCCGTTTTCAGCCAGTATTTGTCTCTTCTCCGTGTTATTAATCAAAAATTCAATAGCAGTTGCTAATTCTTCGGGCATTTTCTCTTCTACTAAAAGTCCTGTTTCTTTATCCTTTATAATATCCACTATTCCTCCGACTCGAGAGGCTATTATTGGTTTCTTGAAACTCATTGCTTCAAGTAAGACAACGCCAAGACCTTCTGTATCACCGGTGGAGTCAATAATAGCCGGAAGAACAAAAATATCACATAACTGATATTGTTTTATGAGTTCTTCTTCCGAAACTCTTCCTGTAAAGATAACATTTTTATCAGATAATTCAAGTTTATTTTTCTTTTCAATTAGGTAATTCTTTCTATTCCCTTCCCCTACAACCATGAGTTGAATTTCATTAATCTTGCGTTCCTTTAATAAATTTATTGCTTCAAGGAGATATTCGACACCCTTTCTCTCTACAAGGCGGCCCACAAAGAGTATACGATATCCGCCTTGAGAGTTTTTATACTTTACTTTTCCTTTTGGTTCAACTGCCGCTCCGAAAGGTATAATTTTAAGATTCTTGGGGTCATAGGTTTTTAACTCCATCGCTGTATGGGTAGAGTTTACAGTTATAATACCACTCTTTTTAACCACCCACTTAAGAAAAGGACGTAGGTTTAAAGACGAGTTTTTAACAAAGCGTAATCCCACTCCGTGGAATGAACTAACTATTGGAGCGCCAGTCATTCTGGAAGCGATATATCCAAATATGAAATGCGGGAATGGCCAGTGGACATGAATTATGTCATATTTCCTCCTTCTACAATGAAAGAGTATACCTTTTACTCCAAAAATAATGTAGAAGATAGGAAGTATTTTATAAAATAATCCTTTTTTCATTCGTTCAAGAGTCATTTCCTCATGAGTTAGTCGTTCAAAAGAAGAAAAGAAATATCTGAAACGGAAAACATCAATATTATTAATTTTATTATAGGTAAGACCCTTATAAGCAGACGTAAAGACATCAATGTTTATTTCTTTCTTTTTTAATAGCTGGATGGTTTTAACAAGCCATGGAGTAATACTATCATTAGAGTGGCGAGGGAAAGCGGTTGTAATATATAAGACATTCATTATGGTTTGCTGGTTTGTTCGTTTATCAGTTTTCCTTCCAGTCATAAAGGTGTGTCATTATTATGTAGATCTATCCTGAATTCATCGGGATCTTCGTAATTATAAATCTCTGTTGGAATGTTAAGAGTAATTACTTCTTCATCTGAAACACATTTAAAGCCATGATAAATCATTTTTGGTATCCGAATTAGCAATGGATTATGTATGTATAAAAAGAATTCATTAATCATCCCTTTTTGAAGAATTCGTTAATTGCCTCTAAAATCCTATTAGCCGCCTTACCATCGCCGTAAGGATTCTCCTCTTTACTCATTTTCCTTCGCCGGTTTTCATCATCCAGTAAAATTGTAACTTCCTCGATTATTCTATTTTTCTCAGTCCCTAAAAGCTTAGCAACTCCAGCCTCTATTCCTTCCGGACGTTCGGTTTTATTTCTCAAAACAAGTACCGGCACCCTAAAAGAGGGCGCCTCTTCTTGAATACCCCCGGAATCCGTCAGAACAAGATAGGATTTCGATAAAAGAAAAGCCATATTTTTATAGCTAACCGGGTCAATTAATTTAACATTAGGTAAACTACCCAGAATTTTTTTGGCAGGATTTTCAACATTTGGATTAGGATGCACCGGATAAACTACTAAGACATCTTCCCTTTCTGCTATTTTCTTGACAGCCTGAAATATATTTTCAACAGGTTTTCCAAAACTTTCTCTTCTATGACAGGTAAAAAGTATCAGTTTTTTATCTTCCGGTGTTAAGCTCTTAATTTTTTGGTCCGGTTCTGTATTACTAAGAACCCATAAAAGAGAATCAATTCCAGTATTACCGGTCACATATATTTTTTCTTCGGGTACACCGCACTTAATCAGATTGTTCTTCGACCACTGTGTAGGAGAAAAAAATAAATCGCTCATATCGTCGATAAAGACTCTATTTATTTCTTCCGGGAAAGGTTGATACTTGTCAAAAGTCCTCAAGCCCGCTTCAATGTGTCCGACAGGAATTTTTTTATAAAAGGCACAAAGCGCAGCAACAAAGCTCGTTGTAGTATCACCCTGAACCAGCAAAAGGCTCAATTCCTGTTCCTCAAAAACGTTCTTCATGTTCTCAATTAAACTTTTCGTAATATAAAATAAATCCTGATTTTCCTTCATCAAGTTGAAATCTATATCTACCTCTAGATCGAACAATTGGATGACCGAATCCAATAATTCCCTATGTTGAGCACTTGCTATAATAAACGGTTCGAAACTCTTAGTTTCTTTTAAAGCTAAAGCAACAGGTGCCATTTTTATCGCATCGGGTCTGGTACCAAACAATAAACCTATTTTTTTCACAAACTAGCCCCTATCTCTCATCTTTTACTTTAACATAAATAACTAAAGAAATCAGAAATATTGTAAACCCAATTAAACTAAATAAAGAAGCAATATTGAATATCCTGGATTGATAAACAAAACGAACTTCATGTTCTCCCTCCGGAACAAAAACTCCGTAGAAAATATAATTAGCTTTATATATCTTTTCTTTTTTCTTGTCTATATAACACTTCCAATCCGGATGATAATTTTCCCGAACAATAAGAAATGTCGATCTATCGGTTTTTACTTCAAAGATCCTTTCATTGACATCATTCTTAACAACATTTACTTCTCCACTACCTTCTGAGATAAGAATTTCCGGCTTTTCCTCTAAAAGTGTAACGGTTCCCGGTTTAAATTCGGCAGATAAAATTTTATTCAATACCTCCTCCGCACTATCAAGCACACTATAACTATATATCAAAGAAACTCTAGGAAGGAAATCTTTATTTTCTAAAACCTGATATTTTCTTCCGACAAATGCAACTTCAAAATTCGAATAAAAACTTCTATATTTTTTGACCAATTGCCTTGTCCTCTCGTCATATTCGGATAAATCTTCCGGCAAGCGAGGACCTACTATATATTTAACGTTTAACATAGATAAAAGATGCGGATACTTTATAAAATTTACGGGATTAAACATAACACTCCTACCTGCTCCAATAAACTCCTGATATCTTCCCGGGGGATTAGGACCGTATCCGCCAACATTATCAATTTTATGAAATTGGAAATATGAGTTCTGGGATCTACCTTCATATCTAAAAGGAAACACTCTAAACAGATCTTTCCTCTTTTTAATAAACTTTGTGACTTCATCAGCAGCAAAATATTTCTCAGGTCTCGATACCGCAAGAAGGTATTTCTTATTAATTGGCCACAGGTCAATTAATAACAAAAGAGCCAGTGCGGGAAAAACAATTTGAGAACTGATTTTTTTTCGTAGAAAAGCACTTATTAAAGCTCCGTTTAAAACAAAGAGAAAAAAAGATATCCACAGACTTTTTTTGAAATTTGTAAAATTCTTACTCATAAGAAAGATTTTTTGCTGGATATCATACCGGCTTAATGCACCAGTCCAACTATTAACAAAATGACTTTTCATCCAACTCAAGATACCCCCCTCACCAAGATTCACAATTAAAGCCCCAAGAAAAATCAATCCTAAAAGTATATACAAATACAAATTCGCGTTTCCTTTATTTTCCTCATTTTTATCCTTCCGTATCTCCAAAATCGCCTCTGCTCCAAAAGCGGACAAAACGGAAACTCCAAAAGTCACAAGGTAAAAAAACATAGCAGGCGCTCTAAATTTCTTAGCCATGGGAGCAAGATAATAATAGACTTTAAATAAAGGTGTATTTTTACCAAGCGCTAATATTAAACTAATCATTGTGAAACAAACAAAATATTTAATTAAATACTTTTTCTTCTTATAAAAAAAAGCGAATCCGAGGAGCATAAGAGGTAATATGCCAAGATATCTGGAATCAAGTTTAAAGAAATTTTCTCCCCAATAATTTTTTAGAATACCTGAAAAATGCGGAGCGATAAGGTTTAAAAGTTCCGATGTCGGGAGAGACCAGGATGTTGAATAACTGTAACCTCTTGCGGCCCCTCTCGCACCATAACTTAAAGATAAAGCGGGCGGTAAAAACTTGATCATGATTATCAAAACTAAAACAATCATTCCAGCAGAAAAGAAACCGCCTATCTTAAAAATATCTTTTTTATTAAGTTCCTTCCTTCTATAAAAATACTCAACAATAAAATAAGATAGTACACCTATCATACCCCAATAACAAATCTGAGGATGTCCACCAAGTAGAAACAACCCCGTTAAACCTCCGAAAATTATAAAATCTTTAATTTTTTTAGTCTCAAATGTTTTGTGTAGAAACAGAAAAGAATAAGGTAAAAAAACAGCCCCTATCATCCTTCCAAGATGACCCGCGTTTGTGGTTGTTATCAACTGACCTGAAAACATAAATATAACAGCTCCCAGCAAAGCAGCAAAGTCTGACAGTTCATACTCTCTCAGCAGCAAAAACATACCCAATCCTGCAAGAAATACATGCAATACGAATAAAAGAGTCCAAACATAATGAATTGGAAAAATAAGATATAAGATATGAGGAGGATAAACCATTCCTCCTCCACCCAAGGAAGCTACAGTAGGGTATCCGCTAAAATTATAACTGTCCCACATAGGGAAGCGCCAATGCGACTTCATATATTCTGTCAAGGAAAATTGGTACGTGTAACCCGAAAGAAGCCAATCCGAACCATACATCATTTTGGAAGGTGTTAAAAGCGGAGCAAAATATATTAAAGATAATGCAAAAAGAACAAGGATAAAAATAAAACTTAATTTCTTCCGATCCGAAAAGAAACTTTTTGACATTTTACACCTCCTTTGCTCTTTCAACTTTAAAATCTTTCCATCTTCAATAAATCGAACAAAACTTAACAAAAACCGATATCTTGTCAAGTATATTCACATAAAATAAAATTGTAAAAAAAGAAATGACCTTGTTTTTTTAAAATAAATATTCTATTCAAAGAGACAATGAATCCGGGAATCAGAAAATGTTCAATCTACGCTTTAATAGGACAGGGGATCAGCCAGCGTTTTCCTGGCTTTATTTGATGTCTTTGCCGGGAAATGGCTTGGAGTAGAAAAATACGATTTCTTAAAAGTTCTATATGATTTAGTTTTTTTCGACCACAATTGTAATTGCAGGTATAGTGGGAAATTTATCAAAGAATATTGCTCACTTCGAAGCAAAAAAAGATAAAAAGGGGATTGAACAAACGATACAATCTTCCCCTGTAATATCTTTTATCACACTAATACTGTTTATCGGATTAACCCTTTTATTTAGAAAGTGGGTAACTAATAAATCCTTGAACTCGGAAAGCATTATGCTGCTTCAATTTCTCCTGGGTATAACCCTCCTATCTATTTACCAATTCTACAATGGAATATTCCAAGGATACAGAAGATTTCATATCTTTTATTTCGGAAATAGAAAAGTATCCTTTTCATTTTAAGGATTGAAGTTCTAAATCTTATTTAATACAATGTTTTATAACAACAATCACAACCCTCTTTTTTTATTGTGTTTAACCAAGACCTAAAACCAGCCTAAAATACACCTTTATTCTTAAGCTTTTGAGGGATGAGAGATAACCTTTCCCCCTTGACGATATATAAATAATCTTCTATATTTAGATCAAAAAAGGGAACGAAACAGAAATGAAAAACAGGATATGTATACTAGCATTTATCGGTTCAAATAATATTGGAGACGAAGCAATATTATATTCTATTATTTCTAATATCAATAAAACTAAAAATAAAATTACAATCTTTTCTCTCAATCCTAAGAAAACCAAAAAACTTCTGTATGATTTAAATTTAAAAAACATTGAAATAATCAATATTAAAAAACACTTTTTATCGCTAAAAAAATTTATAAATTCCGATATATTCATTTGTGGTGGAGGCGGAATAATTCAAGACCAAACAAGCGTCTATAATCTACCCTCCTTCTTGAGTAGAGCTTTATTCGCAAAGATACTAAATAAAAAAATCATGTTTTTCGCTGTCGGAGCCGGACCAATTTACTCGCTATTTAGCAAATTTCTAATAAAAACTATTCTTAACCTGGCAAACATAATAACAGTAAGAGATAAAGAATCAAAAAAAGTTTTACTTAATTGCGGAGTAAAAGAAAATTTGATTAAAGTTACCGCCGATCCGGCAGTTTCACTGGGAAAAATCTCAAAAAAAGAAGCTCAAATTTTGCTCCGCGAACAGGGTATAAATGTTAATAAGAAAATAATGATTATATGTTTAAGACAATGGTTCGCCATTTACAGACTAATACCAGTGAAAATCGTTAAAAAATTTAACATTCAGACAAAAAAAGATAAACTAAAATACGAATACTTTATTAGAGAAATATCAAAATTCTTAGAATATTGTGAAAACGAATTAGAATTCCAACTTGTTTTTTTACCCTTCTGGAAAGAAAGAGACAATAAAGTCCATAGAGAAGTCAGTAAACTAATTAAAAATAAGAATAATATTTTTATTTTGGAAAAATATTATAATCCTTTGGAAATTAAAGGGATAATAAGTATCGCGGATTTTATATTAGGAATGAGGTTACATTCATTAATTTTCGCATTAGCAAATAAAAAAGATTTCCTTGCAATAGATTATGCCCCCAAAGTAAAAAATTATCTGAAACTGCTGTTAAAAAACAAAAATGTCCTTGATAAAATCCTCGTTGACCCTGAAAGTTTCTCCTGTGAAGAACTGATAAAAAAATTAAATTTCGTTCTTTCTGAGAAACCCCTTAAGTCGGAAAATTTCCTTAAAAATCTTTCTGCTACTTTAAATAGAGAAAAAAAGAACTATTATTATCTAGAAAAACTTAATTCGAGTTAATTGATAAACTCAATCCAAGTATCCCAAATTTTTCAAACGCTCTTCGATTTCTTTATTGGTCTCGACTTTTTCTTCGCTATGATAGCAGATTTCGTTTTCAACAAGAACAAAGTTTAAATATAATTCTATTGAAATAAGTATAATGGGGACGAACAATAAAGAGCATAAAATTCAACCAAACTCCTTACCTGGACCTTTACATAAAAAATGACGGCATTTGCTGTCATTAAACTCTATTTTATTTGTGAAACTCCCGTTTTATTTTTAAGAAGAAAAAATCGCTTAGTTTAATTTGAAATAATTAAATTATCGGCTCTTTTTGACTATGCGGTAAAAATCATGAAACTTCTTATCATAAGACCTTGACAAAAAAGTCAATTAATCTAATAATATTTAAAAATATTATTAGATTAAAAGTTCGTTAAACTATGGGTTAAGTGTTATATTTTCTGTAAAAGTTAAACGAGCTGGTTGAAAGGGCCACTGATTACCTTATAATAAAAATTAAAAAGGGAGGTAAAAAGTGACCCAAATAGATGATAAGGGATTTAAGGGGAT
>Ga0307431_1000189_pt1 | contig 47971 bp, 70 predicted proteins | sample SalMarWE160170MG_FD_202155 | JGI IMG/M metagenome (GOLD analysis project Ga0307431, IMG submission 202155) | Salt marsh sediment microbial communities from the Plum Island Ecosystem LTER, Massachusetts, United States - WE1603-170 | ecosystem: Environmental > Aquatic > Marine > Intertidal zone >...
TGGTTAATGGTATTTTACAGCCTGAAGAAACTGAAGAAAATGTAAAAAATAATGATATTGTCATGGTCACCTGGAAAAAACGGGCTTTTGAAATATTTGAACACATGGTACAACTGGATAAAACATTGCAATCATGATAAAGTACGATATTATGGATAAAGAAATATGGAAATCAATTACAGGATTCCCTGATTATTTTATTTCTAATTATGGAAATCTTTATTCAATAAAAGGAGCGAATAAATCTATTAGGAATAAATCTTCAAGAATACTTAATGGTTATAAAAGTACTTCTTTATTTAAGGATGGTAAAGGATATACTAAACGAATTAGTAGATTAGTTGCACAGGAATTTATCCCAAATCCATTAAACAAACCAGAGGTAAATCATATAGATTGTAATAAGTTGAATAATTATTATAAAAATTTAGAATGGGTAACTAATTCAGAGCATGAAAAACATTCTGTATTGAATGGACTTCATCCAAGTGGAGAGAATCACCCACTCCATAGGCTAATTAATAAACAAATTATAGAAATAAGAGAATTATATTCCCGGGGTAGCACATCACATAGAATATTGGCAAAAATATTTAATGTTAGTCATACTACAATAGGTGAAATTATTAGAAATGAAACATATAAAATAAAAAAATGATAATAATAAATTGTGAACAAGGATCAGAAAGCTGGTTCCAAAATAAAACGGGGAGAGTGACGGGCACCCGCTTTGCAGCTCTTGTGGCCGGAGAAGGAACAAAAACACATAAAGACCTGGTTGCTGATATTGTTACTGAAATAATCACGGGCCGCATGGAAGAGACATACACAAACGCTATTATGGAGAAAGGTTTAGAAACGGAACCAGAAGCCCGAAAAGAATACGAATCAATATTTGATGTTAAAATAGAGGAATGCGGTTTTATTATTCCTGATGAGGATAATAAATATTATAACTGGATAGGATGTTCACCGGATGGATTAACAGAAGATGGTGGATTGATCGAGATAAAATGCCCTTTGATGAAAACGCATTTAAATTATATTTCTGCCGGTGTATTTCCTTCTGAATATCTTTATCAGGTGCAGGGTCAATTGTTTGTTACAGGGCTTAAATACTGTGATTTCATGAGTTATGTTGAGGGCATGAAGCCTTTTATTATTCGTGTGTTACCGGAAAAAGCATTACATGAACGATTTGAATCAAGACTCGATGATCTGATTCAGAAAGTTAAAACCGAACTTAGTATTTACGAACAATATGATTATTACCGATGAAAGGGAAATTACAAAACAATGATGATAAACGAGCTTTAATAGAATATATCAACAAGCTCGAAATCAAAAAGCCTTATAGTTGGGAGATAAAACGGCAATTTACAAAACGTAGTTTATCCGCAAATGCTCTTTACTGGGTATGGATGAGCTGCGTGGCCGATGAAACAGGACAGGATAAATACAGTTTGCATGAAGCATTTAAACAAATGTTTTTATCGCCTGAAATTGTTATTTTGGGAGATCGGGAAATAGCAACACGGACAACCAGGAGACTTTCAACATCTCAATTTGCAGAATATATGGAAAGAGTATGTGCTGAAGTTGCTGGGATTGGTATTATTTTGCCAAATCCCGATGATCTTATTTTTGATAGTTTTATTTCAGAATATAAAGATAAACTTTAATTATGGCACAAGCACATATAAAAAATTACATTAAACATTTTCAGATTGGAGAGCAGGATACATGGCAATGTGAAGCTTGTGGGAGAGTAAGGCCAATAAATAATGGATTAAACATTCACCACATAAAATATCGTAGTCGTGGTGGTGATGATTCTATTAATAATTGTATGTGCCTCTGCATGAAATGCCATAATCTTGCGCATACAGAATTTATAAAAGAAGATAAATTAAGAGAAATACACTATAAATTTTTAGAATCAAAAATACAATAATTATGGAAAACACACTTATCAAACTTGACGCACCTGAATTGCAGGTGATCGAAAAGTCAAAGGCTGAAGCAATCAGGGCTACATTTGAACCAATGGTCGCAATGCTCCAGGAATTTGAAGATGCTTATAACAGTATTGTTAATGCTTCATCAAAGGAAATTACCAAAGAATTAATCAATGCTGCAAAAAGGCTAAGGCTGGATATTGGCAAGGTCAGGATTGAAGCGGATAAATTACGCAAAGAGCAAAAAGAAGAATATTTACGGGCCGGTAAAGCTATTGATGCAGTAAACAATATTTTGAAATGGGCTGTTACCGATAAAGAAAACCGGCTTAAAGAAATTGAGGATTATTTTGAAATCCAGGAACAGGAACGTCTTGAAAAATTACAATCTGACAGGGTCAATAAACTTTCAAAGTATGTTGAGGATGCTGATGAACGTAATCTGGCTTCAATGGATGAAGATGTATGGGATGCTTATTTTGGTGCAAAGAAAAAGGATTACGAGGATCGTATTGAGGCTGAGCGCAAAGCTGAAAAGGATCGCAAGGAGAATGAACGCCTTGATAAGCTTGAATATGATCGCCGGGTTGAAATTGCTCCTTATGCCCAGTTTATTAAAAAGGCACCTGAACTTCGCACAATGGAGCAAAAGGATTATGATAGTTTGCTTTTAAATCTTAAAAAAACAAAAGCCGATTATGATAATGAACGGGAAAAGATCATTCTGGCGATTGAGCGGATTAAAAAAGAACAGGAAGAATCTAAGGCAAAATTACAAAAGGCAGAAGCTGAAATAAGGGCTAAAAAAGAGGCTGAAGAGGTTGAACGCAAATTGGGTGAAGAAGAAAAACGTAAGGCTGAACTGGCTCCGGATAAAGATAAACTTCTTTCTTTTGCTGCAAGACTTGAACAGATTGAGATTCCAAAAGTTGACAGTAATGAAGCTGATCGAATACTGGCTTCTGCTATAAGTGCAATAGCCCACACAGCAAAAACTATCAGGAACCTTGTAAATGAACGTTTAAAATGAGCAAAGATAGAACCTGGCCTCCCTGTATGCTGGTTGTTAATGGTAAGGAATATATCCTTACTGATGTTAATGAAAAACGGGTAAAGGATAAACTATACAAACTATACAAGCCTGACACTTTGGTAGAGGAAGTTGTTGATGGGATTACTGTAAACACACTAATGTTAAAAGATGTATTTTCACAATAGAATATTATTTACTATCTTTATGGGGCAGATAGATGGAATTAATTACCCATTGAAACGGCACGTGTCGAGCCTTCTGCCCTTTTCTTCGACATATCATATAAACGACACAATTATGAATGAAGTTTGGAAAGATATACCTGGGTATAATGGGGAATACCAAATTAGTAATTTAGGGAGGGTAAAATCGTTAAAACGTAACGCTAAGAAACTGTTAAAATTAGTGCCTAACAATTATGGATATATTAGAGTCTGTCTCAATGATAAAAAAAAATTATCAGTCCATAGATTAGTGGGTGAGTGTTTTGTTGATAATCCTAATAACAAACCATACATCAACCATAAGAATGGGATTAAACATGACAATAGATATATTAATATTGAGTGGTGTACCAATAAGGAAAATACACATCATGCATATAAAACAGGATTAATAGTAAGAACGTTTGGCGCTGATAATAAAAGAAGTATTCCAGTTATAAAATATTCTGATGATAATGATTATATAGAAGAGTTTGAATGTATGCATTTCGCACAGATTAAGACTGGTATAAGCTCAGGAAATATATCACATACTTGTAAAAATATAAGAGGGACCGCAGGAGGATTCAAATGGAGATATAAAAACGAAATATAATGTTATCCAATACTCTGAGGCTTGATGGTGAATATAGTAATACCCTTGAGCTAAGGGATATTTTTCAGGAGAGATGATCGAATCATATTTAAACGGGCATAAAATAATATGGAATGATACTGATAAAAAATGGTATTATGCAGATGGTGCTTCAACAGAAAAGATCAGGCCTTGCCCGGAATGTGGGGAATTACCTAATAAAAATGGCCATGATGCTTGTATTGGTAAATTGCCAGGAGTAAAAAATGCCTGTTGCGGTCATGGTATTCATGATGGTTATTTGCAATTTGAAAATGGAATTACTTTAAGGTTTAAATTAAAGGAAATAAACCATGAAAAAAATATTTATTTCAAGCCCGTACACAAACGGCAACCAGGCCGATAATGTGCGTGAACAGATAGATGCAGCCAGTAAGTTAATAGATGTGGGGTTCGCACCTTATTTGCCTTTATACACACATTTTTTACATATCTTCAAATCCCAGGACTATGAGACATGGATGAAACTACATAACGAATATCTGTTGTGTTGTGATGCCATTCTGAGATTGCCGGGTATAAGCAGAGGTGCTGATCGAGAGGTTGCGCTTGCCACACAAAAAGATATACCGGTATTTTATGATATTAATAAACTGATATATGAATTACACTAATTTTTTTCAATATGTTATTTAATGATCATTTTCAAAATTTCAAATCATATCAGATACCCAAAGCTCAATTAATAATTGCTGACATTCCTTTTAATATTGGTATAAATGCTTATGGATCAAATCCATCATGGTATATAGACGGAGATAATAAAAAAGGTGAAAGTAAATTTGCCGGGAAGGAATTCTTTGATACAGACAAAGATTTCAGGCCAGCAGAATTTATGCATTTTTGCAGCAAGATGTTAAAAAAGGAACCAAAGGAGAGAGGACAAGCACCTGCTATGATTATATTTTGCGAATTTGAACAGCAATTTTATTTAATAGAACTTGCAAAAAGATATGGTTTGAATAATTATATAAATTTGGTATTCCGTAAAAATTTCTCTGCTCAAGTATTAAAAGCGAATATGCGAATAGTCGGAAATTGTGAATATGGATTATTATTTTATCGTGATAAATTGCCAAAATTTAATAATAATGGTAAAATGGTTTATAATGTATTTGATGTTGAAAGAGATACTAAAACACCAAAAATACATCCAACACAAAAATCCATGAATTTATTAAAACAATTAATAAGATTATTTACGGATGAAGGAGAGGTGGTAATAGATCCAGTTGCAGGAAGCGGAACATCTTTAATGGCGGCTATTGAACTCGGAAGGAAAGCATACGGATTTGAGATTAAAAAGAATTATTTTAAAGAAGCAATTAAATTAATAGATTCAGTAAAAACAAAAAAAGAGGAAATAAAAGAACAGGGATTCGCAAAGACAGAATTAAATAAAACATATCCAACGCTATTTTAATTTTGTAGTTCCGGAATTTTTAATTATCTTTGTAATGGTTAAATAAAAAATCCATAATGTTTAATCTTAAAAAATATACCAGGTGCAGGCTCCGTTTCGGCGGCGGTGGTTTCTTCATGGATACCATCCGAACCACCCTGTGCCTGGTTTTTAAATAAATAAATATGGAAGGGCTTACTAAAATTGATTTAAAAATTGAATTAGATAATATTGATAATTCTATATTTAATTATGCTTATGATAATTTATTAAATTCTAAACTTAGAATATTAATAGGTATGTGGGAAAAAGGGGAGATGATAAGTGTCTATTTTAAGGGGGTAGAATCGACACCTAGTTATCGAGAACTTGAAAGACAGACAGGGAGAAGTGATGATTCTCTCAAGAAATGGCATGAACTGTATGAAAAATATATTGATAAAAATTATTATATTGAAAACATTGCTACCCCTAAAGCTAAATTATGGGTTGAAAGATTATTAAATCCCAAAGAACTAAAACAATTAGAAACACCCCCATTACCAGAAGGCAAATTTAATGTTATCTATGCTGACCCGGCTTGGCCCGTAGGTAGTATTGTTTTAGATAAATGGGAAAGCCCAATAGATGATAAATATCCTGTTATGACAATAGAGGATATAAAAAATTTACCAATAAACAATCTAGCTGCAGATAATTGTAGTTTATTTATATGGACAACTCATACATTTTTACCAGATTGTTTAGATATAATAAAAGAATGGGGATTTAAATATAATTGTTTAATAACATGGAATAAAGGGAGTGGATGGACTCAATTTGGTTTTCATAAAATGACAGAATTTTTATTATTTTCATATAAAGGAAATATAAATATTACACAGGAAGGCAAAGCTATTCCGACATTAATAAATGAAAATAAAACATATCATTCAAAAAAACCAGATAGTATAAGAGAATTAATAAAAAATAAAACACCGGATGGGAGATTAGAACTTTTTGCGAGAGAGAAATATGATGGTTGGACAGCATGGGGTGATGAAATTAATATTGAGATTTAATGGATGATAATGATATTGAAAAAATTTTAGAAGGATTTGAAGGGGAAAAAGTTATTAGAGATTATTTTAAAAAGAAAAAAATACATTTTTTCCAAGTTGATTTAATGGCAAAAATTAAAAATAAATGGAATGTTATCGAAGTTAAAAATCAAGAACAATTTGATGCATCAAATAATCCTAAATTTGGGCCTTTCGATGGACATGGATTACCAAAATGGCAAATAGAAGCAAGATTGAAATTTCAAAAGGAAATGAATATAAGAGCATTATTGTTTATAAGAGATAAGAAAAAAGGTATAATATATTGGCAATATATGGATGTATTAATGGAGGGAGAACAATATCAAACAAATGGTAAAAACCCGAGATTAATATTTCCGCTTGAAAATTATAATATCTTAGAATTATGAAAGACCCGGCAGTATTATTTTATTTCCAAGATTTTTTAGTCGGCACAGAATTTATGAGTGACGAAGAAGTAGGTAAATATATATTTGTTTTATTTAAAAAGAATTATTATCTTTACCGCAGCTAACAATATATAAATGACGCAATCAAAAAAAATATTAAGCCTGAGTAAATGCAATGCCGTGCGTCACGGGTTAGTCATTGTATTGAAAGGGCTTTTTTATTTATAAAAATGAAAGAATTATCTGATTTTGAAATTAGTGAATTTGGGAAACCATCGACGCCTGGTATTTATGCTGTTTGGGCTTGTAATTATCCTTTTGAAAACGGAATGAAACATTTACTTTATATTGGAAGCTGTATTAATCTTTATACAAGACTAAATAATAATTCTCATCCTTATAGAAAAGCATTCAATAGACTTAATGGTATTGTTTGGGTATCTTTTATTGAAACTGAGAATTTACGAGAGAATGAAAAATATCTTATAAATAACCATAATCCAATACTTAATAGACAATGGCGTTAAGAGATCAACCATATTTACCATTATACGTTCAGGATTATTTAACTGACGAAAAATTAAATATGTGTAGTGCTGCCACTCAGGGGATTTATATTAAAATTATGTGTATTATGCATAAATCTGAACAATATGGTACTATTTTGCTTAAGCAAAACGATAAGCAAAAATCAAGCAGCTGCTTAAACTTTGCTTACAAATTAGCAAAACTTTTACCATTCGATGTTAATGAAATAAATACAGCTTTAGATGAATTAATAAATGAAAATGTGATTTATATTAATACTGATAAGCTTATTCAAAAGCGCATGGTTCGTGATAATGAGATAAGTATTATTAGAAGCAAGGCAGGTTCAAAAGGAGGTAAAAAAACTCAAAAATTTGCTAAAGCAAAAATTAAAGCAAACTCTGAATATGAATATGAAAATGAAAATATAAATAATAGTATTAATGTAGCGTTTTTAGAATTTTGGAATTTATATAATAAGAAGATAGCGAAAGTAAAATGCGAGAAGAAGTGGAATAAACTTAAAGATAAAGAACGCGAAGAAATAATGAATACATTGCCCAAATTTTTAAAGACAATTAAGGATAAACAGTACCAACCCTACCCTGAGACATATTTGAATCAACAAAGATGGGAAGATGAATTACCAGAAGATGAAACAGCGGAAACATGGGATATAGTAAATAAAGCGCAACGTGGATAACCTGGGTAAAATACCGCCACAGGCTATTGAAGCTGAAGAAAGTTTACTTGCTGCTATATTAGTACAGCCTGGCATTATTGATGATATTTTTGGAATAATAATTCCGGAAATGTTTTATAATTCTATTCATCAAACAATATATTCGAATATTCTTGAAATTTATAACAAAGGTAAAGAACCGGATTTGGTTACTTTAACTGAACAATTAAGAAAAAATGATGAATTAGACAATATCGGCGGCCCGGTCTATTTGGCTCAAATAACATCTAAGGTTGTATCATCACGGTATGCCGTTCAACATGCGTTAATTATTAAAGAGAAATATATACGCAGGGAATTCATACGAATAGGGACTGAGCTCCGGGATAAAAGTTTTGATGATTCCGGTGAACTTGGTGAATTAATTGATTTTGCTGAAGGTTCATTGTATAAAATAACTAATGAAAGCATACTTCGGGATCCTGAACAATTATCAATAATAAACGCAGAAACTATTAAAGTTATTAAAAAAATAGAAGGGCAGGAAATAGAACTTATAGGTGTTCCCTCAGGAATTACTTTACTAGATAGGCTTACGCTTGGTTTTCAGAAGTCGGATCTGATACTTATTGCCGGCCGCCCGTCGATGGGTAAAACTGCATTCTCACTTTTCATTTCACGTGAAGCAGCAATGCAAGGATATAAAATATTGTTATTTTCACTTGAAATGAGCAAGCGTCAATTGTCATATCGACTTCTGGTTGATCGGTTCACGGATATTAATGAACTCAAACTGGGCAAAGATATTAACTGGGATAGTGTAAATAAACAGAACGGCGATTATGCACAGAATATATTTGTTGATGATACACCGGCACTCCGGGCAATGGAAATTCGCAGTATATCACGTAAGTTTAAGAAGAAAACCGGTATTGATATGATAATTGTTGACTATCTGCAGCTGGCACGTGGTAATGATGCTTATCGCAAATCGGGCAACAAATATGCAGAAGTGGGCGATATTAGTAAAGTATTTAAATCTATTGCTAAAGAACTTGATATACCTGTAATTGCTGTTAGCCAATTAAGCCGCAAGGTTGAGGATCGTTCTAACCCTTTTCCAATACTTTCAGACCTGCGTGAAAGCGGTGAATTGGAACAAGATGCGGATATTGTAATATTCCTTACCCGTTTTATCCGTTTGCCTGAAAAATATTGGATAGATCTTACAACAGGTGATGATATGCGGGATAAAGCCTATATTGATGTGGCAAAGAATCGTCAAGGTAAATGTGATAAAATATTAACTACAGCATCAGATGATGCTATGTTTTGGAATTATTAAAATATAAATTATTAAAATGAAATACACAATCGAAGTAGACGGCCAGCCTTTACAAAGTTCGAACGGCAAAATCTATGAATATGATAACTATGTTATAGCATCAGACAATTATCACATGTGTTATAACGAAAGTGAAAATATACTGATTGTTGCACATGGTGATGATTATGATAATATGCCTCATTTTTTTGCAGAATTTCTGAAAGCACATCCCAAAGGAACTAAAGGGTTGCAGCATTTTAATAAGTGGTTTAACTCAAAAGACAAGGAATTTCAGGAAATCTATTCACGGTCAAATAAAAATTATAATTCCCGGTTCCTGGGGTGGTTACAAAGAGGTATTGAGGCACAGAAAGAACTGTTTTAAGCATGGAAAATAAAAAAGAAATATTGAATATAATTTCATTAGGAGCAGGTAGGCAAAGTTCTTATATGCTTTTGACAGCACTTGAGGGAGCATATAAATATATACCTGATCTTGCTATATTTGCAGATACAGGTTGTGAACCTCAATATGTTTATGATTATCTTGTATGGTTGAAAGATTATGTTAAAGACAAATATGATTTTGATATTATAATTGTTTCCGGTGGTGATTTAATACAAGATACTATTGATTATTTAGATGCCAAAAACAAAAGGGGTGCATCGTTGCCATTTTTTTTATCTCAGGGGGGAATGATACGCCGTCAATGCACAAGTGAATATAAAATAGCACCAATTAAACGATATTATCAAAAAATCAGAAAAGGTAAAAAAATAAGACAATGGATTGGGATTTCACTTGATGAAATACAGCGGGTAAGAGATAGCTTTGCAAAATATATTGAAAATTATTATCCTTTAATTGAAAACAGAATTACAATAAGTGAAATAACAGACTGGTTCAGCAAACAAGGATTAAAAGTACCTGGTAAAAGTTCCTGTATTGTTTGCCCGTATCATTCTAATAATTATTGGCGCAGGTTTAAAAAGGAATTTCCAGACGAATTTGAAAGAGTTTGTATATTCGATGAACAAATACGAAATCATCCGAAACTTGAAAGCCAATGTTATTTACATAGAACATTAAAGCCTTTAAGAAATATTAATTTTGATTTTGAACCAACGTTATTCCCTGAACTTATTGAGGAATGTGATGGAATGTGTGGGCTTTGATGTTTTAAAACATACGAAAATATTAGTACACTAACAAGTTATTAACTAAATTGCATTAACCAAGGAGGAATAGATATGACAACAGTAGAAACAATATCATTTGCATTGATAGCAGTATTTGTATTTCTCGGTATAGTATTGAGTATATTCCCCCGCAACCGTCAAAAGCAGGAATATCCCAAATATAGGCAAAGCGGAAGGAAATACAAGAGAAGGACGAGACATTATGCTAAAAAAGAGAAATAAACAAGCGAATTGACAATAATAAAATCGAACAAAATGAGTGTATCAATTATGGAAGCCTTACAAAATGCTGATTACAACTTGCAAAACAATGCAGGGTTGGGACTGGTAATTGCAAAAAGCCAGGTGCATAATGCAACAGTGCTACTTGGTAAAGGATATGGAATTTGGACAAAAGTAGAACCGCTTTTAGAAAAATGGGGGCGCGTTGAAGATGTTCCTGAATTGGATGATAATAATGATATTAACCAAGATGAATAATACGGATGTGTACAAAGTATTTTAGCCGCGGTAATTTGCAGCGAATAATACGGATGTGCACAACAAAAACTTGAGCCATGATAGATGAATTTGAAATATTTGAGGATACAAAATGCTGGATGGGATTTGAGGGAGAAAGCGAAGATGAAACACTTTGGGTTTATTGTAGGTGTCCTGAATGTGGTAGGTATTTAAAAAGAGGTGAATGTTGGATTAACCTTAATGGGGATTTTAAACTAAAAAAATTTATATGCAAAAAGCACGGTGAGGTCGATCCATTTAGTATTGTAAATTAACAAAAACCTGAATCATGAAAAATGAATACATAGAACAAGACTTGAAAGATGAATATGTGCAGGCCGTAAGGCGGAAAGGCAAATTATATGCAGAGGGGTATTTAGAGGGTTTGATTGATGGTAATAATCTATCATTTAATTTATGGGATATTATAAAATCGGTTTGTGAACATGAAAGAACCAGAGGATGCGATGGACTTTATTATTGTGAAAAATGCGGGATCCCAATGTAGCAAACAAAAACTTGAAATATGAGAAACGCAATAGAAGAACCAGCAGAAGGCAAGGGATGTTTAATATGGATAATACGGGTAATATTCATTATCCTCGCTGTTGGGGCAATATTAATTTTAAAAGCATTGTTATTATGAAAACACCTGAACAATATGCCGAAGAGTTTATACTTAGTGAATTTCCTGAAGCAAAAGCAAATGAAGTATTCCTTTTAAGAAAAGGATATCTTGCTGGTTTTCAAAAGGGTGAGGATTTAAGAATGCAACGCATATCACCTTATGAATATATTATAGGAGTTATTTCTTCATATCAAAGTATTCCTATTGAAATAATGAAACAAAAAACCAGGAAACGGGAAATTGTTTTTGCACGGCAATTATGCTATTACTTTGGGAAAAAGTCTACAAACCTGTCATTATACATGCTTGGTAAACCTTTTGATCAGGATCATGCAACAGCACTTCATGGCATACAGGTTATTGATAATTTAATATTTACAGACAGGAATATGCGGACAGAAATAAATGAGATAAAGGGGAAAATTGAAGAAAAATTAAAATAGCAATCATGAAAACAGCAAAAGAATTTTTAGAGGAAAATAGTATTTGGGCTAAGGTGGACGATGATAATTTGACTAAAAAGGTTTTAATAGAATTTGCAGAACAATACGCCAAGCAATACTGTGAGGAGAAGATGAAAGAAATAGAAAATGAACCCAAAGAGCCTTATTTTGGATGGTGCGATGTTGAGGGATGTAATAAAGAAGGTTGTTCTGGCGGTATGGCATGGAATGATACGGGATATTGGACTGTATGTACTGAACACTCGCAAGACTATAGAGCAGGCAAACCCCAACCTAAAATGAAACAGGAAGCAATAGACAGGGAGAAAAGTAGGGATAAAAAAACAGGATGGTTAACCAATAAACAATAAAGCTATGGAAAAATTAGCAGAAACAATATTAATTGAATTAGTAAAAATTGCAGAAACGGACATAAAATGGATAAGAGCGACAAAGGAATGTGCAGAAAAGGAGGGTGTAAATTATAATTATTATGTTGCAACAATAGCTTGGGCTTATGCATTACAATTTCAAAAAGTTAAGGAAAAAATATTAGCCGAAAAAAACTAACAAACACCAAGACCATGAGTGAACCGATATTAGCCCCAATCAAGGCAAGTGAGGAATTGCCGAAAGAAGATGGTAGTTACATTATATATAATAATAAGACTGGCTATGATATTTATTTCTTTGAAGTAGGTTGGTCTGAAGATTTTTGGCTTAAAAGACATCAACTTTGGTACAAACCAGTATCAGTAGATGAATATAAGAAAGAGATAATACTGAATTTTCTTAATTGGTATTATTCATCAAATATTGCAGGTACAAATAATAAGATAATAACTGAAAATTACATAAAATCCAAATTAACAGAGAAATGAAGAAAATAAATAAAAAACCAACAAACACCAAGACCATGAGTGAACCGATTTTAATACCGATAAAGGCAAGTGAAGAATTGCCGAAAGACAAAACTTTAGTTTATACAAATGAAGGAGAAGCAATTTATGATTCTTATTATGAATATTGGTATGATAATAATGGAGAAACGGTATATGGTATTTTGTATTGGTACAAACCAGTATCAGAAGATGAATATAAAATAGGGATAAGAAAAGAATTGTTAAATGAATTAAGAGAAGAAGGTTTTAATATACCTGAATATTGTTAAATCCAAACTAACAGAGAAAGGAGAATAACATGAAAATCGAAGAACTTACAAGTTATAAACTGAATCACCAGGCACTACAAATGATGGCAATGGTGAAGGAACAATACCCGGAAATGAAAACCGTGCTTATGCACCTCAAGACTATAAGCAATGAATTAAATGGTCAAACCATTAAAGAAATAACCGGCGAAAATGGAAATGATTGATCTTAAACCAGGCGATCTTGTATTAATAGACTGGAACGGCAATCTTTATCACAAGGTTCAGCATTATCATATTGTGGAAGTATCAAAAACCACTATCCGGGCAATAGTAGCGAAAAACGAGCCTTCAGACACTGATATTCACATTAATATACCAATAAAGGATAGTGAACTACCTCGCATTGATATTATTTATATATTTGCAATATATAGTTCTTTAAAATAAAATATTGTAAAAGGCAAGTGGAAGCTACTTCTTGATTTTGCAGGCGGTTTAGCGAATAAAAAAAGCCACTATTGCCTAAGAAGAAAAAGGAGAATTAGTAAGCCGCACAGTTAGCTTCTGTAAATTCTCCTTTAATAAAAATACTCATCTTCCAATTCGTAAGTGGAGAAGGAGTTCGAGAGCCACCTTTGGGAGGCTTTTGTTTCTTATTATATATCAGCATCTTACAACAATAAATAATAACTTGCTTAAAAAATTATGCAAAACGTATGTTTTATAACATAAAAAAATTATAACTTACGCAATTAATATAGTAACAATACTATGAAAAACTTAATATTGTTGTACAGAGAATATATCAAGTTCCTTGAAGATAATATAGATAGTAATGCTGTGTTCTTAAATATTCATCATATACCTCCGGATAAGAAATATATTGAAGAAAAGAAGGAATTAAGGAAGAAGATCGAAGAAGCTGAAGAAAAACTACTATAATATGCCAACACAGAAAAACATAAAGCCTCCAGAAAAACTATATGAGTATTTTGAACAATACAAAGTGGATTGTAAGAATAGTCCCAAAAAAGAAAATTTCTATTCCAGTAGGGCAGATAAACAAGTCTCAGTAGACAGAGAGATACCACTAACCTGGGATGGCTTTGAAATATGGCTACGAAAGAAGGGGATCATCGCAAAACTGGATGATTATATATTCAATACAGATAACAAATATTCAGAATATTCGGCTATCATACGTGCGATAGACAAGGAAATATATGAGGATAAGTTCAGTGGAGCAGCAGCGGGTATATTCCAACACAACATTATAGCTCGTGACCTGGGGCTTGTGGACAAGAAAGTAATAGCTGGTGAAAGCGGTAGTCCGTTAATAGTTTTTAAAGACTTTAAGAATGATAGAAGTATCGACAAAGTTTAAACCAATGTTTCAATTGTTTGATGATAAGTTTCATTCTGATATTGATACTGTCATCATTACCGGTGGCCGGTATTCACTAAAATCATTCACTGTATCAGTATTTGCACTTACGGCACTTGTTAATTTCGGTTGGAACGTGTTATATACCAGGTTTACCAGTATGTCTATTGTTGATTCGGTAAAGCCTGAAGTAAGCGATAAGATAGAACTACTCGGCATCGAGGACAAAGTTATTGATACATTGACCCATATCGAGCGTAATGGCAACAGGATATCGTTTAAGGGGATCAAGACAGGGAGCAAAGGGCAAACAGCTAATCTTAAATCATTATCAGGGTTCAATTTGTTCATTAATGATGAAGCCGAGGAGCTGCCGGATTATAAGACGTTTAAAAAAATATTCTATTCCATCCGGTCCTTTAATAAACGCAACCTTACAATCCTGATACTTAACCCGACAACAAAGCAGCACTGGATATTCAAGGAGTTCTATGAAAAGAAAGGACTACAAGGAGGAGAGAATTGTGTTAAGGATAATGTAATGTATATACACACCAGCTACCTGGATGCTGACCTGGATAAGATACCCAAAAATATACTGGCTGATTATAACCGGTTAAAAGACGATGATCCCAAAGAATATGATAATATTGTTATGGGAGGGTGGGTATCAGAGATTGAAGGGCAGGTATTTCCACTAAGTAGTCTGAAGCGATACAAAGAGTTCCCGGAGAACACTGAATACTTCACTATTGCCTTTATTGATGCTGCTGATGAGGGTGAGGATCATTTTTCAATGCCTATTGCCCGTGTATATGGTGACAGGATATACATTACTGATGCTATATTCGATCAGGATAACTTAACTATACAGGAAGGGCAGGTGCAAAGTAAAGTTAAGGAATTCAAGATAAGCAATATTGTTGTTGAAACAAACAGCTTTGGTGCTTACTTTACCCGCAGGTTAAGAGAACTAATACCAGGCATTGAGGTATTCGGTCAATTTGCAAAGGCTAACAAGATGGCACGGATACTTGCTAATTCAGGGCTTGTTAAAATGTATTTTTACTTTCCTAAAACACCTAATGTTACATTGCAAAAGCTAATGGACCAGGCATGTAAACTGTTAAAGACAGATAATGAAGAAGATGACGCTGCTGATTCGCTTGCAGGACTGGCTGCTTATCTTGAAAAGTATCACGGATTGTTTAAATAGAAACTATGAACTGGAAAAAAAAATGGCGACAAATAGAAAATAAATATCCAAAGGCATATGCTTTATGGATGCAATTTGATTCACCAGAAGTAAAAATATGTATAACCTATCGAGACCTCTATGATTTCTTTGATGAGCAAATATTATTTATTGAAGTAACTCCAAAAATACAATATACAAGAGATGTAGATGAAGACTATAGAAATCCACATTATCATATAGACGAATGGGGTTATGAAATAAACGATAATAGTTTTGCGTTAGCAATGGATTTCGGGTTTGAATCTCGTAAAGAATCTGAAGAAGAAGCATTTACAAAAGCATTTGAAATATTAGAAGAAAAACTAAATAATGATTAAATCATTTTATACATTATCAGAATTTTTTTACCGCCTCTCCGGAATATCCAGAAGCTCATTTAATCGTTTTAATTATCAATACCTGGTTGATCGTCCCGCATGGCTCTCACTGTCTGATGGTCATGACCACCGTGAAGCAGTATCACAAAACCCTGTATTGTTCGGTTGTATCGACATACTTTCCAGTGCTGCTGCTAATGGTAAAAAGTACCTTGTTGACCTTAATGGGGAAGAAATACCGTGGAATGAAAAGAAAACGGGAGTAGAAAATGCAAGAAAACTATTTGTTGAAAGACCAAACCCGCTGCAGTCGATCAAAGAATTCAATCACGAACATTACTATATGTTCTTTACATTTGGTAATAATTATATTTATCTGAATAACCCGTTAAAGTCATTTGAAACAGATATAACCAATGTACAAACAATGATGAACCTGCCATCAGAATGGGTAACGGTTAAACAGACAGGCAAACTATATGATCAGATAGATATAAAGGGAATTATTGAACTGTACAGTTTAACAAACACAAAGCCGGCTAAAGAATTTGATCCCGGACGCATTATACACTTCAATGATATTAACACTTCCGATATTGGTACTTCGATAATGGGTACTTCCAGGCTTGGTAATCTCAAATATCCAATTACTAATACACAGCTGGCTTTTGAAGCAATGAACGTTATACTAAAGTCACGTGGCATGCAGGGTATAATTTCAGCCAATAATAAAGATGCTACTGGTACAATGATACCAATGCGACAAGAAGCAAAGGATGAGATTGATTCTACATTTAAGAACCAGTACGGTTTACGTGAAAAGCAGAAGCAATTCCTGATATCATATTCCGATATACGGTATACAAAGACTATAATGAATTCCCGTGAGCTGGGTATATATGATGAATTTTCGAATAATGCTATGATAATTTCTAACGGCTTTAAGATCCCTCCTGAACTTTATAAGACATATACTAAAGGGGCAACATTTGAAAACCAGGTGCAGGCTGTAAGGCGTTTATATCAGGATACCGTTATACCACTGGTTGAAAACGAGGATCAGTATTATACAGATCGTCTGAATATGCGTAAATATGGTTTTGAATTACGGACAGACTTTTCACACGTGCAGGCTTTACAGGATGCTTTTCAGGATAAGGCTGAAGCATTGTCAAAGAATACAGCATCGGCCGAGCAGGCTTACAATAATAATATTATTACATGGAATCAGTATCTTGAACTGATAGATATGGAACCGGTTAACGGTGGTGATATTTATAAATTTGAAAGGGATAAGTCAAGTAATACAATAGAAGAATGAAAAAATTAGGTAAAATAAGAATTTCGGATGTTTTGTTTGAAAGTAATTTAGGATCGTTACAATTATTATTTGCTAACTTTATTCCTATCCACATAGAACATAGACCACACATGAGAGATGAAGTATATACAGGCCAATCAGAATATTTTGACCCATTAAATGAAGGGGAAGAAATACCATTTTATACTTGTACTATTATAGATGAAGAAAAAATAAAATTTGAAAAAGAAACATCATGAGTAAAAAGGATAAAAAGAAAACAAGGCTTTTTAAAAGGCTTCGGGAGATCAAACAGAAACAGCTTGAGGAACGTGAATTTATTAAAAAGAAAAGTGATGGAAAAGTATAACGATCAAGAATTTAAAACCAAGAAGGAGCTATTCGGGTTTATAGTTGACAATAAGGATAAGCTGACGGCTCAGAAAAAGGCTGTAATGAAACAAGCGGACTGCCCTGTTATCATTAAGCCGACAATTATTCATGATTCCAAAACGGCTGCCCGTAAGGCTGCCGGTGAAACTATTGAGGCATCAGAGATAAATTCGCTTAATGTTGAAGTAGTTATTAATACTACTAATTTCATGGATTCTAATGATGACGTACATTTACCTGGTATATGGAACAGGAGCTTACAGAATAATAAAATGATAATGCATATCCAGGAACACATGATGGAATTTTCCAAAGTTATAGCAGACGGCGACCAGCTAAAAGCATATACTAAAACATTTACATGGAAAGAACTTGGATATGATTATGAAGGAACAACCGAAGCACTGATTTTTGAATCTGAAATACTGCGCAAACGTAATGGATATATGATGCTTCAATATGCTAATGAATGGGTAAGGAACCATTCTGTTGGTATGTATTATGTTAAACTGGACATTGCTATTAACGATGAAGATTACCCGAATGAATATGAAGCATGGAACAAGTATTACCCTGAGATAGCTAATAAGGAAACGGCTGATGAAAAGGGCTATTTCTGGTACGTTCTGGAAGCTAAACTTATTGAGGGATCCAGTGTGCCGTTAGGAAGCAACACAGCCACACCGACAATAAACACAGGGAAGAATGATCCGGAAAGTGAAAGAATGGGAATTGATTATAAATATATTATTGAAAGTTTGAAAAAATGAAAGAAATAAAATATTATAAAGAATATGCAAATTTGAACATACTCGCAGACCCGTCACTTAGACACTCTGCTTAAAAAAACTGACCCGGGTTACACCCACTCAGATCGACTATAATTATTTATTAACCAAATTAAAAAATTAAAATAATGGCAAAAGAAGAAACAAAAACCGACAAAGAACTTTTGTTGGATGAAATAAAGGGGCTTATCGCTGACTCTAATAAAGAGGGAGTGAAAAAAGCTGACCTTGACGCTCGCGTTGAAGAAATCAATAAAGAGTTGAAAGTAATCAATGACCGTGAAGATAATCGCGAAGAGGTGAAAACACTCAAAGAGAATGTCGATAAAATATTGCAAGTAACGGCTGAAAATGCTGCTGCTATAAAAGCAATGAATGAATCACCTGCTAAAAAGGCTGATGAAAAGCCGATGACTTTCAAGGAGGCCCTTCTTGCAAGTATTGAGGAAAGTGCTAAAAGCGTCCCATTACTAGTTACAGAAAGAACCGAAGATGGTGTTAAGAAGATATCGATGAAGGATTATTTTAACAAGCTGGGGAATAAGAACACTCCCGAAATGATTGTTAAAGCAGGCGTCGATATGCTTGAAACTACTATCGTAAACAGCGAAGTAGCAGACATAAGGATGACAATTCTTGATCCGAGTATAGTAGGCACACCGCTTACTGTTTACCAGCATGTGGTTGACTGGATGCCGGTAAAGGGGATTGCTAACAAGTACATGAGTATTCTGGTCGTTTATGACTATCAGGATGGATCAGGTACTAAAACTCAGGGATCAGCTGCCGGCAAATCCAGCTTCTTACTCAAGACTATTCAGTTTGTCAGTGCAACTATCGGTACATATTTCAGGTTATCTGATGAGTCACTTGATGATCTTCCAGAAGCAATGGATGAGATTTCCAGGGTTGCTCCTTCAAAAATAAAGGACAATATTGACTATCAGATACTTGGATCAGCCGGTGACGATACAGCTACAATCAAAGGATTGTATGCAGCGAGTAAACACACCGACTTCGCCGGGGGTACTACTTATGCTGATACTATTCCAAATGCTAACAAGGTTGATGTTGTAGTAACAATGAAACTACAGGCAGAAGCAGCCGGTTATATGGCAGATGCATTAATTTTGAATCCGCTGGATATTGTCAAAATTGCTGCCGAAAAGGACCAACTCGATAATAGTAAAATTGACCGCAGGGTTGTATTTGACATACTCGGTAACCCGATTGCGATAGGTGGGCTTATTATAAGGAAAAACTCTAAGCAGACAGTCAATACTCTTACAGTTGTGGCAAGAAAAGAGCTCCAGATAGGTGACAGAAAGGCTATGACAATGGAGGTAGGCCTTGACGGCAATGATTTCACAGAGGGATACAAAACTGTCCGTATCAATGTAAGATTAGCATTTGCTGTTCGTGATCCTCTTGCAGTAGTTTACTGTGATGATCTTGATCAGGGTGTAGATGATATAACTAAAGTTTAATCAAATAAAGGAGGAATAATTATGAAACGTTTACTTATAATAACTTTAATGCTAATTGCTGCATTTACATTGAACGCGCAGGATAAAACTATCAGGTATGGAGGAACAGCTGGTGTAACATTTGCTGTTGCTGATACTGCTGCCGCTGCTTATACTTATACTTATAGGGTAAATTTTACAGCTCCTTATTATTATACCTATTCAGTACAACTGGATGACAATACAGGGAGTAATACTGCTGCTGCAGTATTAGCTGGTTCTGTTGACGGTACTAATTATAAGACTATTACCACAGTAAGTTATACCGGGGTGGGTACTGATACTACTATTATAGGAAATATAACTAGTGCACCACTAACATATAATTATCTGAAATGGACAATTACACCGACAGATACTATATGGGTCGGTAGTATATGGATGGACATTGTACCAGTAAGAGAGTAAAGCAATGGAATCAAAGTCAAAGAAAGACGGAAAAATATTCACTGGGAAATTCGCAAGCCTGGCCGTTAAGATCGGGCTTGCTGATCCCATTGAAGAAGCCGGTGAAGTACCTATTAAAAAACAGGTCAAAAAGCCGGCAAAAACTAAGAAGCCTGTAAAAAGGCAAGTTAAAAAAGTAAAAAAATAGGATATGGCATTTATAGATTATTCATATTTTACGGGTGATATTAATGTTTCAAACGCTGTTGATCAGAACCTTTTATTACAGGCTATCGAGCAGTATGAAAAAAAAATACTGATCAAACTACTGGGCTATGAACTGTATGCTTTATTGCAGGCAGACCTGACCGATGGCGTTCCACAAACACAGATTTATAAAGATTTGGTTAATGGCGCAGCTTTTACTCATGAGTTCAGGGACCAGGATATATCCCTGAAATGGGAAGGGCTGAAAAATGATGCAAAAGTATCTTTGATCTCATACTATGTATTCTTTAATTTTGTTGAACGTGACATAACTCCTTATTATGGTACAGGCATATCCTTTGCGCCGAAAGGTAAAGACTGGGAACGTGCCGAACCTGTTAATAAGCTGTGTTACGTCTGGGAAAAGATGCGTGAGTTGTATGGTAAGATACCCGTTGAATATAAGGATAGTTTTAAATATCCTATCAAGGGATCCGATATGGGGTATGTTTTTAACACTGCCCCTTCGGCCTATAACTTTCTTTACGCTAACAAGGATGATTACCCTACATGGATATTCACTCCTTTATGGAATATTAATGTTTTTGGAATTTAATACTAAACAATATGAATTTATACGGTGATCAAATTGACGAACTGTTGGCAAGGAGCGGAACCTTTGATATAACCGGTACAGCGGCCGTGAGTAATATGAATTTTTTTGCCTTTACTCCTTCTGATGGTGCAGTGCTGGAAGCTATTAAAGGCATTCCATTGAAAAGTGCAGCATCAACAACAACAGAGATAACATCTGCAGAGGTTGATCTGGCAACATATTTTTTGACCGCTTTAACAGATCCGCTTGTTAATGAACTATACCGTGTGCCTGGTTATATTATTACTCATATAAAACTGACCAGTGGCACGATACATGGTTATTTAGCTGAAGATCAGCCGACATGATCGTTATAAAGGTAAATAGAAAAAGGTATAAAGGTGTTTATGGATGGGATGATATTACACTGAAGCTCTTTAGTGAGCTGGCGATGATAGAAATGCCTCCGAAATACGAGGCTTTTATTTTAGCTCATGGCAGTATGGATACTGAAAAGAAAGAAAGCATTGATTATTTTATCAAAGTGGCCTCGGAGATTAGTGATAAAGAGTTAAACATCGCCTTCCCTGCTTATTATAAAAAAGTTATTCAGTGCTTGACAAATATACCTGATAGTGTTTTAAGCCGGGCAACGAGTGATGATATTACTGACCTTTATGATAAGTATTTTAAGCACTTTGTAGTTTCATTGATTTACCATGTACCGGTTGAAAGGCTTCTGGGGCGTACTGTTGAATATATTCCACCGTATCCCAGGAGCTTCAGGATAGGTGGTGAAAGGTTTTATTTACCATTAACGATACGTATAATGGATCAGGACATACCACTTGCTGACGAGCCGATAATAAGCTATACTGAAGCAAGTGATATTTTCAGGAATATGCGTATATCAAAGGATGATGTTAAGCGACTGGCATTATTTATGGCTATTTATTGCCGCAAACGCCGGGAAAAATATGATGAAAAAACAGTGTTACAACGGTCTGAACAATTTATGGCAACAAAGATGAGCATTGTCTGGTCGGTTTTTTTTTACACTGTTCGGCGAATGCCCGATGCCGTGCTGACTACCCGGTTATTTGGCGACCTCCCAAGACCGATCCGGGAAATCGTGTCTCAGGTGCGGACCTACAAAAGTATGGCAACCGGGGCCTGATATACGAGGTTGCAGGTTATGGCGGGGGAATAGCGGATATACCGGTTATTGAACGGATGAAACTGTATGATTTTTATAACTATCTGGCATATAAACGTAGTGAAAGGATTTAATAATGACGCTTGCACAACTCGAAACAAAGTTACAAACACTAACTGGCACTTCAATAGCAGAAGTTATTGTTGATTCTGATATTTATTTCACTATCGGACGTGAAAAAAACTATCCTTTCATATTATGGATGCTTGACGGGGCCAGGTTCGATAAGGATTACCGTAACTCTACAATACAGGATATTAAGATAATAACTATTACAGCATTTATCGTTACTAATTATGATCATGACAGTGACAATAAACTTGAGGTATGGGATACTATCGAAGAGTATTTTAAGGTATATATAAACAAGATCAATGAACTGTCATATATTCAGGTAGTTAATATTAATGCTTTAAAAGGCACATATATTTGGGAAGGGGAACGGTCCCCGGATAAAGAACTGGGTATAATGTTTCCTGAAATTATTATAAAAATGTTCTGCTAATGAGTATTTATACAGAAATAGAAAAACTGCAGCTTGTATTAACAGAGCTTTTGACCGAGGAGTTTGAAGCACAGGGGCATACTATGACTAATAAGCTCATTGAAGATATTGAATACAAGGTACGGTTTGAGATTGAGACAATAATTATCGAGGGAGCAATGTATCCTTATGGCAGCATATTAAATGCAGGTGTTAAACCCGGCAAAGTACCATTCAGCGGAACGGGCAAAAAAGGCGGCGTGAGCCTTTACATAAAAGCATTACAAAAATATGCCATGTTAAGAATGAATATCGGTGATGACCGTGAGGCTCTGGGAGTGGCTTTTGCTATTGCTCATACGCAACGCCGTGAGGGTATGCCCACTTATGACAGTTATCGTTTTTCAAGCACTGGTAAACGCATGGACTGGATCGAGGAGGCATTACGCAAGGAACGTTTAACACAGGCTGTAACGACTTTATCCTTTAATATTTACAGCATGGATATTGATACTTTTGTTAGAAAATGGAACGTAGAATTAAATAAAGCAGCATCATGAGCCTCACAGTGAACAGCAACCCGAATAATATTGACAATTCAGGAGCATATAATGTGACAACATCACTTACCGAGGACGGTGATCATGTTAACCTCCGTGTACGTGCCGACATTACTATTGATGCCGTTGTTGTGACAACGATAGAAAAGCCCAAAGGATTGGCTGATTTTGATTTTTTCGATATTCTTAAAAGCCATGTTACAGGTATAAGTTTTGCACGTAATTCGGGTGTGGTATATAAAGTATCCGGAGGTAGTCCTTTGATAGCTTATACAATACTTTTCACAGAGGTTTACGAAGATGCCGATGGAGCAACACAAACAGGCGATACGGATAATGCTTCGGGAACTACTTATTATTTTGTGCCGGCTGTTGGTGATGATAAAGCATTTTCAAACTACGTGCTTTCAACATCTATATCATTGTTTGCCAATAAAACACTCAGGAACAATGTCGTTAAATTTTACCCTGCTTACGAATACTGGCTCGTATTTTTTACAGAGATAGGGACCGTGCAGTTATTCTATTCTAAGGACGGCGGGGCTTATGATGATTCAATAACATTTGACCCTACTAATAATTGGGGAGTAATAGTAATCAATATACAGGGACTAATGGCTGATGTTACTTCAAACCTGCGTATCCAGATCGGTGAAGATGGCGGTGATAAGATCAGTGAAGTAATAACAATTTATATTGACAGTGGTATTATTGATGAACGTGTAGTGCTTGAATATGATGGTTATGTTGGCGGAAAAGAATATCTTGCTTTTGAAGGGATCAAATTACAGGAATTTCGATCAATAAGAAATTACTATACCGGCATATTAAAGAATCGTAAGCCACTTTCATTATTCGGGATGAATCGCCAAAGACTCGAAACAAGATTTAAAGACATTAACAATGCCGAATATTTAAAGAGTTTATTAATGAGCGAAACGGTTAAAAAGCTTGAGCCGTTATTTGTAGATCCCAGTGATGTTACTATAATTACAGATAATGTTAAGATAGCAGCATCAGATATGTTTACTAATGAAATAGATATTGAATATTCAAATGATCCCACAGCAACCGATCTGTTTACCTTGGTACTTGAATCAACAGGAACTGGTGCGGGCGTAATAACCTTCAAGCTTAAAGTTGCTGAAAGCATAGTATTAACGCTTGATGGCGAAGGTAAATTTTATGATGACCTTGCAGCAACTGTTAATGAAGGAACAACTCGTACAATTACCGCCGGTGCCTTGCGTACGGTATATATAAAAGTGGCCTCCGGAACATCTAACCTTACTTTTTCAAATGAGTTGGCTGTAATAATGATAGGGGAAACCGCAACAAACGGATGGTTAAGCCCGGCAAATGGTCCAATGGTAAATATAAGCAAGATAAGCAAGATGCTTAATTTAACCAATATAACACTAACCAGTGGTTCGACGAGAGTGGTTGGTGATTTTAGCGGATGTTATACATTAACGCAATTAACTTTTCTTAATATTGGCTCAAACACTATTGATTTTGATTATATCCGCACCTGGCCGGCACTTAATATGGGCATTTATTGTTACTTGAATTATAATGCAATGACAGCCACCCAGGTGGACAATGCTCTTATAGCATTTGCCAGTGGCCCTTTTGCGAGCACTACTATTAATTTAGCCGGTACGAATGCTGCCCGCACAAGTGTCTCTGATGCAGCAGTGGCTATATTAGAAGCAGCAGGATGTACTATTGTAACAACTTGATATGAATATTGAACTATATATAGGAACCGAACAACTGGACTTTAACGAATCGTTTAATGCTGTTTTCTCTATTGGTGATATACGTGACCTGTCGCTTGGTAATCTTAATAGGTCATATACACTTAATGTGCCGCTTACAAAAACCAATAGAAGTATATTAAAACATAGTGAAATACCGGGCAGTACTGATGAAATTACAAATAAAGGAAGGCTATATGTTAATAAAATGTTAATTATTGCCGGAGTTATAACAATACTTGCAATAACAGCCGATTATGCCAAAGTTATTATTAATGCTGATGACTGGATGGAGACAATGAAAAATACCAATCTTCGGGATATTGACTTTTCGGACGAGGATCATGAGTTGACAAAAGCTGTTATCGTAGCTTCATGGTCTGCTGCTAATGCTTTTTACCGTTACCCGATGGTCAACTTTGGACAATTGGTTATACCGGTAACGGGATTGCAGCCGCATGACTGGACAGTACAGGACTTTGTGCCGATGTTCCGTATAATAGATATTATGGAATATATTTTTGCACCTTGGACAATAGTTAGTGACTGGATAGCAACCACTTATGCTAAAAAATTATATATTCTGGCACCCGAATCAAAAGAGGACAGTGATTTTATTGCTAATAAAGCCCTGGAAGTTGGTCCAAATTCAGATACTGATAATTATAACCGCGTAAATATTGCAGGATTAGCAACGGATAATAACACATTAAGTAAAAATCCTGTTGTCCTGGATACCATAACTACTGATGAAGGCAATGATTTTAATACAGGTACTTATCGTTACACTGTTCCTGAAGCCGGTACTTACCGGTTTGTTTTTCAATGGAGTAATATAGGGGTGGGTGAAGGAGCATTTTTTACTGTTAATAGTAGTAGTTACACAGCACAGATACTCAAAAACGGGGCTGTTCAATTAGCTGCAGATAGTGATAGTGACGCTGGTGGTGGTAGTTGTATAGACGGAGGAACAACATACGAGATGGATACCGGATATATACATCTTGAAACAGATGATTATATCACTATTCAAGTAAGTGTTACTGGTAATATAACAAATGATGATACCAGTGCCCGCTGGTATGATATACGTTTATTAGCAACAAATACCGTTCTTACCAACGTATGGACGGAATGGAACAGGTATCCCGGAAAAGGAAAAACGATTACAGCAAGTGATTATATGCCTGATATATCAGCAATTGATTTTATCAAGGCTATTAAACAATTAGCTAATCTACGGTTTTTTGCTGATTACCAGAATCAGAATATTTATATCGAGCCGGCACAGACCTTTTTTGCTATTGACGGGGAAACTGATCTATCAGAACTGCAGGATAATGAAGATTATACGCTTGAGCCCATTAGCCCGAATTATAAAAAATCAATAATACTGGGTCTTATAGAGGATATTGCTGATAAGGCATACAAGGAATATAAGGAATACTGGGGCGTTAATGATCAAAAAACAATAACCCTTACAAGTGAATATGTCGAGGATGGGGAACAGGAGATGATAAATACACTATTTGCTCATTCCGGCACCGGGTTTTTTCATGAAATACTGGCCTATGGTCTTTCGGTTATTAAAATATTCGGTGATCAGGAATATATAAGTGACGAAAAGCCTTATCCGACATACAGGGCTACAGGATGGGAGCCCCGCCTGGTAACATGGGAAGGGCTAACAGCGGGTATCAGTTTTGATATTGATGATACAACATATAATACTTACCCTAAAATATTAGCTGCTGATTTTGATGATCTTTATAGTAACTACTGGATAACAAGTATTCACAGACTTGACAAAAATATGATACTGACAATAAAGATAAAGTTACCACAAGGAGCAATAAATCAGTTGCGTACGGTTATTGATGATAGCGCAAAAGAAGGTTTTCGTACACGATATAAATTACTTATTGCAGGGCAATATATTTACGGATATTTAAACAAAGTTACAACAGACGGGGATATTTCTGAATGTGAATTTATACTTAAAAATTAATGGCAGATGAAAAAAACATAGGGTTCAGTGTTACTATACGAGGAGTAAGTAAAGAGGCTCAGGAACTGGCTCGGCTTGAAGTACAGATGAAATCACTGCGTAAAGCTAAACTTGATCTGATCAAGCAATCACAAAAAGAAGGTCAGGTATCAGCAGAAAATGCCCGTAAAATAGCTAACCTGACCACTCAAATAAATGCCAATGCTGCCAGTCAAAAGCAACTGAAACGTGCAATAACACCTGTTCAAAGTTCGTTTGTCAGGCTCGGCAAAACGCTACTTACTTCAATGGGTATATTTGCATCAGCAGCAATGATTGTAAGGAGCTTTTTCAGGGTAATAAAAAATGGCTTTGAAACATCAATTAAGTTTGAATATGCCATGAGCCAGGTGAAGGCTATAACAAAAGCCACAAGCGAAGATTTTAATTTATTAAAGAATGATGCTATAGCATTGGGCGGGGCTACTAAATTCACTGCTTCTGAAGTAGCAGGATTACAAAAAGAATATGCTAAACTTGGTTTTACAATACCTGAAATTTTAAGAATTACTAAAGCCACTCTTGATCTGGCAGCAGCTTCCGGTACGGATTTAGCTACATCAGCAAAAGTGGCTGGTGCAACGCTGAGGCAGTTTCAATTAGATGCTTCAAAAATGGGCCATGTTGTTGATGTTATGGCATTGAGTTTTTCAAGTTCAGCTCTCGATATGACTAAATTTGAAACATCTATGCAAAATGCCGGTCCTGTTGCAAAAGCCGTTGGAGAAACTATTGAATCAACATCGGCAAAATTAGCAGTTCTTGCAAATAGCGGTCTTGATGCTTCTATATCAGGTACATCATTAAGAAATATATTCCTTGAGCTTGAAAGACGTGGCCTTACCTGGGACCAGGCTATGAAAAAAATACAGGGGTCACAAAATAAAGCAAGTACGTCACTTGAATTATTTGGCAAACGTGGGGCTGTTGCCGGAATTATTTTAGCTGATAATAATGAAAAAATAAAAGAATTTGATGAGTCATTCCAAAAAGCTGATGGATCGGCAAAAGAGATGGCAGATACAATGCTTGATAATGTACAGGGATCAGCAACAATATTAAAAAGTGCTTGGGAGGGACTTATATTAAGAACAAATCAATCAAACGGTGCTCTTAAAGGCTTTATTGATACTTTAACGCTTCTGGTATCAGTAATAAATACAAAGGGGAAGCCATCAATTGACAGTTTATTTGAACCCAGACAAATTGTAACTTTTTCAGATCGCATGCGTTTTGCCGCAACAACAGGTATGGGGTTTTGGGGATCTTTAACATCTGCAATATTCAGAAGCAATAAAGCATTGCAGGAATATTCTGATGGTTTGTCAGAAATTATGGAAAAGGAAAGAGAAAAGTTTGAAGAAGAAGAAAGAATAAGACTGGAAAAAGATGAAGCAGAAAGAACAGCAAAAGAGGAAGAACTTAAAAGAATACAAGGTCTTGTTGAAGCAGAAGAAAAACGCCGTAAACAAATAGAAACCGATTTTAAACAAAGAATTGAAAATATACAGGAAGAAGGAGCGGCACTTAAAGAGGAAGAAAGCTTTTATGACGCAATGGATGCCCGGATAATGAAAAGCATAATTGATAATGCCAAAGCGAGGAAAGATGCCAGGGAAGAAGAAAAAGAAGCCAGGAGATTAGATAATGAGCAGTTACGCAATGATATTATTGCCCGCACCGACTTAGAAATTGCCGAGCTTGAGCGCAGGAATGAAGCAATAGAAATACTTGAGCAGGCTAATAAAGATGCTAAAATAAGAATAGCTCATGCTGTAACTGATGTATTAGCTGGTATAGCAGGCAAAAATAAAGCATTGCAAAAAGCATCACTGATAGCAGATAAAGCATTAGCAATAGCCGAAATTATTATACAGACAAAAAAAGCTAATGCAGCAATGACTTTTTATGGATCTATTATGGCAGGACCAACTTTGGGTGGCAGTATTATTGCAGCTAAGGCAATTAACACACTTAATAATATAGCTGCAGGATTAAGTATAGCTGCTATTATTGCCGCAACAGCTACCGCATTGTCAAGTTTCGCAAAGGGAGGAAAAATAAACCGAGGCATCCCGGTAAATACAGGAACAAAGGATGATACTTTAATAGCGGTTAACAAAACAGAAACAGTACTAACTCAGGATCATGTTACACGGTTAGGGGGACCAGGAGTAATGAAAAGCATCGGTGTACCCGGTTATGCTCAGGGGGGATACATAGGCCAGACCTCCCCGGATATTCATTCTTCAGGGTTTGATATCAACCAGCTTGCCGATCTTATGAACTCTATTGAGGTAACATTGAATCTTAACAAGGTCGATTCAGGACTTAAGGAATTGGGTGTTATTAATAAAACACAACCATTATGATAAATATCCGTGCTGATGCTGCAAAAATGTTAAAGGCTGAGTTTGGTATCCCGCCTGAAACTACTGCAATGCTTTTTGAAAAAGGCATAATTCGTGAACCGGAAATTAAAAAAGTGCTATTACGTGAAGAATATTTAAGAAGTGTGGGCAGGAATGGTAAGCAGATATTACGTAATAAATTGGCTTCAAAATATTGTGTATCAGTGTCTTTGGTCGAAAAGACGGTGTTATAAAAACACGTAAAAAATTTGCGTAAAATGAATTGAAATAAATTATATCTTTACATAAACTGAAATAATATAAAAATTACAAGTATGAAAAAAATTGCTAAATACGCAGGCTACATTGTAGGGTTTGCTTTGCTGGTAGCTATGGTATTCCCGGAATTATTTCTACCGGCTGGAATTGTGGGAGCTTTTGCCCTTGCAATATTCACCCAGACATGTGCGAAAAACGTATCAGGGGCCTCAAAGGTTTTTATAGCAGAGAAATCTGTTGCAACAGCTTTTACAATAACAGCCGGAGAGATTAGTGCAATAACAGGCACCACTCCTTTCATGAGGGTTGATGCTGTACAGGATTCGGTAAGCTGGTCAGAGCTTGGTGAGTTGATAGGGCTTAATAATTGGAAAATCACCAATACTATTGAGCTTGATATTATGCCACCTGCTACCGCAACAAGTACCTTTTTGCAGGCTCTTATTGACGGATCACCATGTGGATTCTTTGCCATAATTATTGATGGTAATGGTCAATGCTGGGTTGTTGGTCATAATGAAACGGATGTGCGTGAACGCCCGTTGCGTCTCAGTGGCCAGGATCATAAAACAGGCAAGGGACTTTCAGAAGCTGAAGGCAATACTGTCAGGATCACATTGACTAATGAATGTGGTGGACTGGCTTTACCACTAGATGCTACTCTTAATGCTAGTACTCTTGATGGAACAGGCACACATATTAAATGGGCATAATCATGGCAAAATTAATAGTTAGAAAAGACAAAATAGATTCCGAAGTAGCGTATAGCCACAATGGATCGAGTTACAGCTTAAAGCTGAGTAAAGCTACCCAGGCACAATTAAAGATACTGGATGAGATCGGTGTTGATGTTTTTGAAAAGCCTGATAATAAGCCTGAAAAGGTTTAATGAGAGATTGGAATAAACTTTAAGGGAGGAGCAGGGAATGAATTCCTTCCTCCCTTTTTTAATATAAAATATTATGCCGGGAATATCAATATCAATAAGTCCGTTTTTAAGTAAAAAAGGCAGTGGATGGGATTCATCTATTGTTGCTCTTACAATAGCTTACACAGATACGCAGTTTACTTTTAAATTCAAACTGCCTTCGACAAAAAATATTACTATCTACTGGGGTGATGGTACAAGCGAGAACGTAGTCGGTCAGGATGCGGCACTGATAACAAAGGTCAGCACTTATGCGGCTCCCGGCACTTTTTCTTTCTGGCTAAAGGGTGATGTTATTGACCTTACCTATATTGATATTTCGAATCAGGCTCATGTATCAGGTGACGTTAGTGGCTGGAGTGCTTTGACTTCTTTAACTTATTTGAATTGCTCCAGCAATTCATTAACAGGTGACGTAAGTGGATGGAGTGCTTTGACTTCTTTAACTTATTTACGTTGCTACAGCAATTCATTAACAGGTGACGTAAGTGGCTGGAGTGCTTTGACTTCTTTAACTTATTTGTATTGCTCCAGCAATTCATTAACAGGTGACGTAAGTGGATGGAGTGCTTTGACTTCTTTAACTACTTTTAATTGCTCCAGCAATTCATTAACAGGTGACGTGAGTGGATGGAGTGCTTTGACTTCTTTAACTACTTTGTATTGCTACAGCAATTCATTAACAGGTGACGTGAGTGGATGGAGTGCTTTGACTTCTTTAACTACTTTGTATTGCTACAGCAATTCATTAACAGGTGACGTAAGTGGATGGAGTGCTTTGACTTCTTTAACTGCTTTGTATTGCTACAGGAATTCATTAACAGGTGACGTGAGTGGATGGAGTGCTTTGACTTCTTTAACTGCTTTGTATTGCTACATCAATTCATTAACAGGTGACGTGAGTGGATGGAGTGCTTTGACTTCTTTAACTGCTTTTTTAGCTGATCTCAATGCACTGGATTTTGACGCTTCACCGGCCTGGGCCGCACTTAATTGCGGAGTGAATTTTAACCTGGCTAATAATGGCATGACCTCCGGCCAGGTGGATAATGCTTTAATATCCTTTGCACAGGGACCGATAACAAATACAACAATAACAATGAACGGCACCAATGCGGCCAGGACAGGAACTTCAGACGCTGCAGTAGCTACACTGATAGCTGCAGGATGTACCGTAATAACAACATAAGATATGGCAGACGTAAGAATACAAAATAAGTACCTGGTAGTTATCAATGATGATAACTCTTTGGCCGTTAATGATTATATTATTAAGGCCCGTTGCGAAACCCTGCAGAGGGTGAACGTGTATGACACCATAGCTGATGTAAAAACTGACTGCCTGCCTGAACTGCCTGCAAAGGGTGAACAGGTCGAGAAGGATAAGCTGTATAAATACAAAGGCAAAGTAGTTCACTGTATTAAGTCTCATACTATGGATACCTTCGATGATAAGAACTTTATTAAACAGGCTGTAATGATAGAACCATGAAAATACTTATTTTATATATAGTCTCAATAATCCTTGCAGCAGTCGCTGACGGATGTATGGATAGTGGTATTAAGATAGCTGGGCATTCTGCAGAGGCAGTATCAATACTGGCACTCTTGATTGTACCTTTTGTTCAAAAATACAGAGGCGGTTGGGGATGGTATATTGCAGCATATCTTTTTCTGAGGATAGGAATGTTTGATATTGTTTATAACCTGGCGGCAGGTCAAGAGGTATTTTATCACGGATCGACAAGTATATGGGATATATCTATTTCGTTCTTTAAGCCACCGATAGGAGCCGAGATATTTGGTAGGGCTATATTTTTGTTTGCAGGAATAATTATACCGATACAACAGATAAAATGAAGAAAATACTCAGCATATTAAAATCAATAGGGATTATTGCCGGAGCAGGGACTTTGATTGTAAGTCTCACGATTACCTTTAATAACAGTAAGCATCGGCAAAATGATATGCTTGTAAGAACGGAAAAAAATACCATGGTATTACAAGATGTCCAATCATGTCTTAAAAAAGTTGTTGTCAATGATTCATTACAGGATATTAAATGGGATGCACTCAGGAATAGTTATGTTAATAAATCATACGATGAATTGAGCAAGAAATTATTAACAACAGAGGAATTTATCAGCTATATGCATGGGATAGGCTTTGAGGACATAAAAAAAAACAGCGACAAGATAGCATCCGGGCAATAATGGATACAATAAAATTAAATATAACTGTTAAAAAGATAAAGAAATGAGACGTAAAAAAGCAGACAGGTATGACATTGACAAGATTCCCATAAGAGAAGAATTAAGAAATGCAATAAAGACCAGGAAGTTAGTTGAGATAGCGGCAATAGACGTATATCAGGGCATTGGAAGAATGCAGGGCATACAGGATGAGTTTATTCAGGAACTGATTGATGGGGTCTTGGATAAGATTGCAGCATTACAGACGGATATAACGGCTATAAAGGGCTGTCTTGAAGAGAGGATTGCTGTTCTTGAAGAAAAAGTAGCATAATCTGTTATAACATACTTAATAGCAGTAATTATTCAGAAAATTTATGTAAATTTGTCATTGAAAAAATATTCACTTAAAATTATTAAAATGAAAAAACTGATTTTTGTATTTGCATTATTGATTATACCGGCAATATTGCTGCTGGGTCAGGTGGTTGAGCCTCCGGAATCATGGGCAGAAGTATTTATGAATCCCGTGCAGTGGTTCAGTGGTCTTGCTGGTATTGCAGCATTAACGGCATTTCTGGCTGCATTCCTTAATGGATTGTTAAATGTAACAAGTAAGATTACCAAACAGCTTATTTCGTGGGCAGTAGCTATTATATTACTTGTAGGCAGTGACCTTTTAAATATAGGATATGCTGCTGAATTCCCTATTCTTTTGGCCGCTGTTCATGGCCTGGGTGCCGGGTTAATATCTAATGGTATATTTGATATACCGATAATAAAAGCAATATTGGACTTTATTGAAAGTTTATTTAAAAAACAAAAAGCATGAAAAAATTAATCGTACTATCATTAACACTGTTTCTGACCATTGGACTATTCGCTCAGGGGCCGTTTACTGGATTCCTTAAACCGAGCTCTGAACTTGAAATTACAAGTTTGACATTGAAAGCTGATGGCGATACATCACATGAGTGGTATTTCCGGCCGGCGGCTCAGATGACAGCTATCCAGTTTACCTATAATAAGGATCTGAAACTGTTTGAATCTTCAACATTCAGTTCTGCAGGATTAGGTATAGGACTTCAGCATTATGTTGAAAAGAACGGCGTACCCGTTAATAACTATGGATTCAATGCATTAATCATTATTGACGGATCACAGAGTTCAAATGGTGGTGTCGGAATAGCGGCAACAATAAACGCTTTACAATTTGTGAATATCGGAGCCGGTTATGATATGACTAATAAACAGTTTTTCCTACTGACTGGTGCTATTTACACTTTTTAATTAATCAATGAGTACCGGTTTAACCGCCGGTACTTTTTTAATAATGGAGCTTCGGCTCAGACGTTTATATCCAAAAGAAACATATACTATTGGCAAATTATATGTCAATGGTAAATCTTTTTGTGATGTACTCGAGGATCCTGTCCGGGACCTGAACAAAGATGGCGACCTTGATGATGAAGGCGAAGGCAAGATACCGGGTAATACAGCTATACCATACGGAACATATAATGTCATTTTATCAATGTCGCCGAAATTCAGACGGGTTTTACCATTACTACTGGGTGTTCCGCATTTTACAGGGATCAGGATTCATGCTGGCACAAAGAGTGACGGATGCCTGGTTATTGGCGAAAACACAATACCCGGCGGTGTTGTAAACGGGGAGAAATACGAGACTGAACTTATTCAATTAATGCTTGATGCTATTTATAATAATGAATCAATACGAATCATAATAACATAATTATGGGACGACCCACTTCATTTATTGCAAAGATAATTTTTGAATATCTTGACAAATGGCCTAATTTACCTAATCTGACTTTGGCCAAAAAGATATATAAAGAAAATTCAAAAGCATTTACAGGCGTTGAACATGTGCGTTCCATTATCCGTCGTTATAAAGGGAGAAACGGGGAGGATCTACGGAAAAGTTTGAAACTTAGAAAATATTTTGATAATTCAGAACTTTATAAAAATCCTTACCAATTACCCAATAGTGAAGCCGAAGATGATACTGTTTTTACTATTCCTGCGCAATATAATAGGATAGGGCTCATGGCAGATATGCATATTCCCTATCATGATGTTGAAGCCATGACTGTTGCTATTGATCATTTTATTAATTTCGGTGCAAATGCTATTATTATTGATGGTGATGCTATTGATTTTTATTCATTAAGCCGTTTTGATAAAGATCCCCGCAACAGGGATGTTTCTTATGAACTTGATTGTTTAGCTAATGTTATAAAAACGTTGCAGCAAAATTTCGGTAAGGTCTTTTATAAAAAAGGCAATCATGAGGAACGCTATGAACGTTATTTACGTATCAAGGCCCCTGAACTACTTAATGTTTCAGAATTTCAGTTTGAAAACTTACTAGCACAAAGGGGAGTTAATTGTGAAGTGATCCAGCATACAAAGATTATGGCTGGTAAATTACCTATTGTTCACGGCCATGAATTCCAAAGTGCTTCTACAAGTATTGTAAACCCGGCACGTGGTCTCATGCTAAAGGGATATACTCATGGCATTACGGCTCATGCACACCGTTCAAGCCAGCACACGGAAAAAGACCTGATGGGTAAATTGCTTGTTTGTTTCTCGATAGGCTGCCTTTGCGGTTTATCCCCTGAATGGGCGAGGCTTAATAAGTGGAATCATGGTATTGCAACAATAGAACTTGAAGAAAGCGGAGCATTCGATGTTGAGAATTTACGCATCCATAAAGGCAGAACAAGAAAATAGCCCGCTACACCTTACCATGTGGCACAGGATTAAATATTACCCTTTCAATAGCAGTATACCCTACAAAAACACGAAAGTTGCTTGAATCGCATATAAACAACCTTAAATACGATATAGTTAAAAAACATGCTATATAGCATCTTTTTGTAAAATAATTGTTAATTCACTTGCATTATATTACAATATATTGTATTTTAGTAGTACAATTAAAACAAAGTATCAACTAAAACAAAGCAATCATGAAAAAAGATTTTACAGTATTAAGTAAGAAAAGATGTATTAATTGTGGCCAGGAATTAAAACAAAACCTGGTCGACAAGAATCCTACAGCGACCAGATGTTATAAATGTCATCAGGCAAATATCAGGAAGAATCCCAGATATATTGAAACTTAAATCCTGCCGGTTCCGCTTTGTCCGGCGGGATTTGCCTCGCTCTCTTTCGAGGGGCGAGGCTTTGGCAGTAGAAAGAGTAATATTTATGAACTCAATAATCGAAACAATAAAGGAAACACGGAAGAAAAAGCATATTACTCAATATGAATTTGCTGAAATGCTCGGTATCGGTGCGGCTCATTATTGCAGGATTGAGGCCGGTAAGATCAAACCCCGTGTTGACCTTGTTGAAAAGATGCTGAAAATATTGAAATTGAAGATCGTCCAAATATATGAAATAACCTAAAATCAAAATCATGAATGCAACAATAGAACTCGATATTGACAATGATTACTTAAGGATTCACAACAAAAACCATGATGCACGGTCCTTTAGGGTTGTTTACAATTATGAATCCGGGGGTGATGGATACAATGAACCACCCTGGGGCGGCCCTGAAATATTCCATGTTTATGAAAACGGACGTGATATAACTGACCTGGTACAGCGCACTAATGATATTACAGAGGGCAAACGCAAACCAGGCTGGCCCACATTATGGGATTATATTAGCGATGAAATCAAAAAACTTTATGAATAATGATAAACAAAATCCTATGCTGGCTCTTTGGCCACAAAGAAAAAGAAATACGCCATACTTATTTTTATGGCTCACCACCAGGTAAAGAACCATTAAGGAGTATCAGCACTTTCAAATGTACCAGGTGTAATAATATACGAACTTATATTGTTGATTATAAAAAGGAACAACAATGAAAAAGGTATTATTCATATTAACGGGTTTATGCTGTATATTCTTTATTATTGTAACATTTTTAAAAGCAATAAATGCTGATTTGCCGCAATATGCTGACCGTAATGAAGCCGGGTTTTATCTTATTATTGCAATTATATTTGGAGTAGTGGCTTTTGCTTTAAAAATGGATTCACCGAACCGCAATAAATACATTAAAAAATAGAAATTATGAAAAAATTATTAATTGTTTTAGTATTCGCATTTTTTGGTATTACATGCTATTGCCAAACTGGAGCTAATAATAAATTCTTTGAAAAACATTCAGAGAAATATAGTGTTAAAACAGTAACAATCTTAGGGCAAATATTTAATGTCGGTGATACTATTACTGTATTATCAGGTTCAAATGCAAACGGAGATTTTTTATCTCTCAGTTTTTCTGCCCTCCCTGACATACCTGGCGGGGCTTCCGTTTCCCTATTTGGGGAATTTACACCGCCACCAGTTCCATCAAATTTTACGGGTCGGAAACTTATTATACTAAAAATATTTAGTGCTAGTGATGGATTGAATACTTTTGATAAGTTTGTATGTGATTTGGGGAATAAAGTTCATATATATATTGATCCTTTATTAGGATTAACCAGAAAAGAAATTAAATAAGTTCTTTGAAATTTTGTAATATTGAAAAGATTTTGTATATTTGTGTTGAATAAACTTTTGTAGTATGTTCAATATGAATAATAGACAGAATCATTTTACTGCTCCAAGTGTGGAGTTTGGTCTTTCCGGACTGAACATCTGCGTAAAGTTTATTCCCAGACTTCACATGCGGAGCTTTAAAACGGCTTTCTCCCAGCCTGATTTTATTGAGGCAAAAAAAGAAGTGGCGTATTTGAGATCGATGGGTGAAAATCCATGCAATGTCTTACCCGACAACATGGGACTGCACAGATCCGCCCAGGTAAGTAAAATCGGTATTAATAGTAGTGCAAATCCGAGCCTGGGGGTATAAACCAGCGCAGGAAGGCTTTTATCTCAAATACTATTTAGCTTATGTATTTATTATTTCTCTGAAAGAGTAGGTGCAGGAAGTAAAAGGGATTTATAACAATAAACGAAAAATATCATGAACAAAGAAGCAAAAAAAGCAATCAGTGACAGGTTTAGAATAGCCTGCGAAAGAGAAAAATTGAATTATTCACAAGCAGCTAGGCTACTTGATTTTGATAGCCAGTATGGATGTAAAATTTCTAATGAAAAGCAATGGGATAAATGCCCGCTTTCAGTTTGGCTTATAGTCAAAAGATGGACTAATTCAGGCAAGACATTGAGGCAATATGGAGCGAAGCAAGGAAATAGTGAATCACCAAAAAAAGAAACAGTACCTTACCGGCCAGATCAAAAGCCGGATGATCCTATGAATCTTTCTTCAAAAAAAATTCCTGAAGATGAACCATTATCGGAAAGTACAAAAAAGAAAATTCAAGATTCCAAATCCTTTCCCGATGCGATGACATCACAAATCTTTCATCAAAAAATACCTTATTGCTGCCCTGTTTGTGGCGGTAATGGATTAGTGCCTCACGGATTCTATAACCAGACTGGCGGGCAATGGATCACTTCAAGTTTTTCGCCTGAAACATGCAGGAGTTGTAATGGCACTGGTATTGTTTGGGGCTAAATAATTTTATCTAATGGATATAATAAGACTTAGAACATTAACATTTAAAAGTACCATGAAATTCGGGCAATATGCCGAATTAGATGTAGCCCGCGTTATTGAACTTGGTAAAAGCACTTATCTTAAATGGGTCTATTTTAATATCGAAGGTATTTCATTTACAGATGAAGTTTTAGATTATTTAAAAATATGGCCCGAATACCGAATACAGAAACCAGGTAAAGATCCAGAAATCTTTGAACAAATTTTAAAAGGAAAATATTATAAATTTTTAGGCATTGAAGGACTTGTAAGTAAAAGTATAAGTAAAAAACGTTATAAAGCAAGGGTTATAACAAATCAAAAACGCAGAGCAGTTTATTCAAGCAAAGGTTATTTACAGGCAAAAAATCATGGTAAATTTCGGTAAAAATTAATCTGTTATATAACATACTCGATAATAGCAATTAATTAATAGAATTTTGTAAATTTGAAATTATGAAATATAACTTACCAACACCAGATAATTGCGAAGGCAAAGACTATATCATCCGAGTAGGTAAAGCCTATGTAAAGAGCTATATACTGCTTTTTGAAGCAGTAACCCTACTGGATGTTATTAGTGAAGTCACCACTGAATACAACATCAAAGAAACACAACAAGTAATTAATAACTTCTTACAGAAACTATTATGAAACACATAATCATAATCCTGCAATTATTAATCGCCTCGGCCTGTTATTCCCAAGTCAGGTTTAATTCATTCGTTGAAGCCGGGTATGAAAACCGTATTATAAGCATTTATGACCACAACAGTATAGATCCTGATTCCTGGATGGCATCAAATTCACTGCGTAATTCACTATTTACAACTTTTGAAAACTGTTTGAACTATAAAAACATATCCCTTTATGCTTCGGTTAAAACGAACATGCGATATATCACTCCGCTCAAGTACGATCCTTTACAAGCTGAATTTGTTACAGGAATATCATATAGACATAACAGGTTTACTTTTAGAATAGAACACATGTGCTCACATTCTATTGACAGGCTGTATTTCAAAGAGGCTTATGATCGTGTATTAATCAGATATCAATTATTTTAGTCATGAACCTACCCTATATTTCAGCACTTGTTAATAACTTGTTAAATAAGATATATTATGAAAGCATTAATCAAAGAAGTATTATTCAATAAAGAATTTGAAAGCCAACACGGAACATTATATGGTTTTACAATAACCTATGATGATAAAAAGGCATTCTATAAATCCAAATCAAAGGATCAGAAGAAATTCATTAAAGGTCAGGAAGCAGAATTTACTGAAGAAACAATAACCAAAGACGGCAAAAAGTATCTTATAATTAAGCCTGTTTATAACCGGGGCCAGAGTAATTACGGAAAAGCATTGAACCGGGAACAGAGCAAATATTCCGGATTTAGTGACAGCTATGTAAAAGATATGTTGGTTAATGGTATTTTACAGCCTGAAGAAACTGAAGAAAATGTAAAAAATAATGATATTGTCATGGTCACCTGGAAAAAACGGGCTTTTGAAATATTTGAACACATGGTACAACTGGATAAAACATTGCAATCATGATAAAGTACGATATTATGGATAAAGAAATATGGAAATCAATTACAGGATTCCCTGATTATTTTATTTCTAATTATGGAAATCTTTATTCAATAAAAGGAGCGAATAAATCTATTAGGAATAAATCTTCAAGAATACTTAATGGTTATAAAAGTACTTCTTTATTTAAGGATGGTAAAGGATATACTAAACGAATTAGTAGATTAGTTGCACAGGAATTTATCCCAAATCCATTAAACAAACCAGAGGTAAATCATATAGATTGTAATAAGTTGAATAATTATTATAAAAATTTAGAATGGGTAACTAATTCAGAGCATGAAAAACATTCTGTATTGAATGGACTTCATCCAAGTGGAGAGAATCACCCACTCCATAGGCTAATTAATAAACAAATTATAGAAATAAGAGAATTATATTCCCGGGGTAGCACATCACATAGAATATTGGCAAAAATATTTAATGTTAGTCATACTACAATAGGTGAAATTATTAGAAATGAAACATATAAAATAAAAAAATGATAATAATAAATTGTGAACAAGGATCAGAAAGCTGGTTCCAAAATAAAACGGGGAGAGTGACGGGCACCCGCTTTGCAGCTCTTGTGGCCGGAGAAGGAACAAAAACACATAAAGACCTGGTTGCTGATATTGTTACTGAAATAATCACGGGCCGCATGGAAGAGACATACACAAACGCTATTATGGAGAAAGGTTTAGAAACGGAACCAGAAGCCCGAAAAGAATACGAATCAATATTTGATGTTAAAATAGAGGAATGCGGTTTTATTATTCCTGATGAGGATAATAAATATTATAACTGGATAGGATGTTCACCGGATGGATTAACAGAAGATGGTGGATTGATCGAGATAAAATGCCCTTTGATGAAAACGCATTTAAATTATATTTCTGCCGGTGTATTTCCTTCTGAATATCTTTATCAGGTGCAGGGTCAATTGTTTGTTACAGGGCTTAAATACTGTGATTTCATGAGTTATGTTGAGGGCATGAAGCCTTTTATTATTCGTGTGTTACCGGAAAAAGCATTACATGAACGATTTGAATCAAGACTCGATGATCTGATTCAGAAAGTTAAAACCGAACTTAGTATTTACGAACAATATGATTATTACCGATGAAAGGGAAATTACAAAACAATGATGATAAACGAGCTTTAATAGAATATATCAACAAGCTCGAAATCAAAAAGCCTTATAGTTGGGAGATAAAACGGCAATTTACAAAACGTAGTTTATCCGCAAATGCTCTTTACTGGGTATGGATGAGCTGCGTGGCCGATGAAACAGGACAGGATAAATACAGTTTGCATGAAGCATTTAAACAAATGTTTTTATCGCCTGAAATTGTTATTTTGGGAGATCGGGAAATAGCAACACGGACAACCAGGAGACTTTCAACATCTCAATTTGCAGAATATATGGAAAGAGTATGTGCTGAAGTTGCTGGGATTGGTATTATTTTGCCAAATCCCGATGATCTTATTTTTGATAGTTTTATTTCAGAATATAAAGATAAACTTTAATTATGGCACAAGCACATATAAAAAATTACATTAAACATTTTCAGATTGGAGAGCAGGATACATGGCAATGTGAAGCTTGTGGGAGAGTAAGGCCAATAAATAATGGATTAAACATTCACCACATAAAATATCGTAGTCGTGGTGGTGATGATTCTATTAATAATTGTATGTGCCTCTGCATGAAATGCCATAATCTTGCGCATACAGAATTTATAAAAGAAGATAAATTAAGAGAAATACACTATAAATTTTTAGAATCAAAAATACAATAATTATGGAAAACACACTTATCAAACTTGACGCACCTGAATTGCAGGTGATCGAAAAGTCAAAGGCTGAAGCAATCAGGGCTACATTTGAACCAATGGTCGCAATGCTCCAGGAATTTGAAGATGCTTATAACAGTATTGTTAATGCTTCATCAAAGGAAATTACCAAAGAATTAATCAATGCTGCAAAAAGGCTAAGGCTGGATATTGGCAAGGTCAGGATTGAAGCGGATAAATTACGCAAAGAGCAAAAAGAAGAATATTTACGGGCCGGTAAAGCTATTGATGCAGTAAACAATATTTTGAAATGGGCTGTTACCGATAAAGAAAACCGGCTTAAAGAAATTGAGGATTATTTTGAAATCCAGGAACAGGAACGTCTTGAAAAATTACAATCTGACAGGGTCAATAAACTTTCAAAGTATGTTGAGGATGCTGATGAACGTAATCTGGCTTCAATGGATGAAGATGTATGGGATGCTTATTTTGGTGCAAAGAAAAAGGATTACGAGGATCGTATTGAGGCTGAGCGCAAAGCTGAAAAGGATCGCAAGGAGAATGAACGCCTTGATAAGCTTGAATATGATCGCCGGGTTGAAATTGCTCCTTATGCCCAGTTTATTAAAAAGGCACCTGAACTTCGCACAATGGAGCAAAAGGATTATGATAGTTTGCTTTTAAATCTTAAAAAAACAAAAGCCGATTATGATAATGAACGGGAAAAGATCATTCTGGCGATTGAGCGGATTAAAAAAGAACAGGAAGAATCTAAGGCAAAATTACAAAAGGCAGAAGCTGAAATAAGGGCTAAAAAAGAGGCTGAAGAGGTTGAACGCAAATTGGGTGAAGAAGAAAAACGTAAGGCTGAACTGGCTCCGGATAAAGATAAACTTCTTTCTTTTGCTGCAAGACTTGAACAGATTGAGATTCCAAAAGTTGACAGTAATGAAGCTGATCGAATACTGGCTTCTGCTATAAGTGCAATAGCCCACACAGCAAAAACTATCAGGAACCTTGTAAATGAACGTTTAAAATGAGCAAAGATAGAACCTGGCCTCCCTGTATGCTGGTTGTTAATGGTAAGGAATATATCCTTACTGATGTTAATGAAAAACGGGTAAAGGATAAACTATACAAACTATACAAGCCTGACACTTTGGTAGAGGAAGTTGTTGATGGGATTACTGTAAACACACTAATGTTAAAAGATGTATTTTCACAATAGAATATTATTTACTATCTTTATGGGGCAGATAGATGGAATTAATTACCCATTGAAACGGCACGTGTCGAGCCTTCTGCCCTTTTCTTCGACATATCATATAAACGACACAATTATGAATGAAGTTTGGAAAGATATACCTGGGTATAATGGGGAATACCAAATTAGTAATTTAGGGAGGGTAAAATCGTTAAAACGTAACGCTAAGAAACTGTTAAAATTAGTGCCTAACAATTATGGATATATTAGAGTCTGTCTCAATGATAAAAAAAAATTATCAGTCCATAGATTAGTGGGTGAGTGTTTTGTTGATAATCCTAATAACAAACCATACATCAACCATAAGAATGGGATTAAACATGACAATAGATATATTAATATTGAGTGGTGTACCAATAAGGAAAATACACATCATGCATATAAAACAGGATTAATAGTAAGAACGTTTGGCGCTGATAATAAAAGAAGTATTCCAGTTATAAAATATTCTGATGATAATGATTATATAGAAGAGTTTGAATGTATGCATTTCGCACAGATTAAGACTGGTATAAGCTCAGGAAATATATCACATACTTGTAAAAATATAAGAGGGACCGCAGGAGGATTCAAATGGAGATATAAAAACGAAATATAATGTTATCCAATACTCTGAGGCTTGATGGTGAATATAGTAATACCCTTGAGCTAAGGGATATTTTTCAGGAGAGATGATCGAATCATATTTAAACGGGCATAAAATAATATGGAATGATACTGATAAAAAATGGTATTATGCAGATGGTGCTTCAACAGAAAAGATCAGGCCTTGCCCGGAATGTGGGGAATTACCTAATAAAAATGGCCATGATGCTTGTATTGGTAAATTGCCAGGAGTAAAAAATGCCTGTTGCGGTCATGGTATTCATGATGGTTATTTGCAATTTGAAAATGGAATTACTTTAAGGTTTAAATTAAAGGAAATAAACCATGAAAAAAATATTTATTTCAAGCCCGTACACAAACGGCAACCAGGCCGATAATGTGCGTGAACAGATAGATGCAGCCAGTAAGTTAATAGATGTGGGGTTCGCACCTTATTTGCCTTTATACACACATTTTTTACATATCTTCAAATCCCAGGACTATGAGACATGGATGAAACTACATAACGAATATCTGTTGTGTTGTGATGCCATTCTGAGATTGCCGGGTATAAGCAGAGGTGCTGATCGAGAGGTTGCGCTTGCCACACAAAAAGATATACCGGTATTTTATGATATTAATAAACTGATATATGAATTACACTAATTTTTTTCAATATGTTATTTAATGATCATTTTCAAAATTTCAAATCATATCAGATACCCAAAGCTCAATTAATAATTGCTGACATTCCTTTTAATATTGGTATAAATGCTTATGGATCAAATCCATCATGGTATATAGACGGAGATAATAAAAAAGGTGAAAGTAAATTTGCCGGGAAGGAATTCTTTGATACAGACAAAGATTTCAGGCCAGCAGAATTTATGCATTTTTGCAGCAAGATGTTAAAAAAGGAACCAAAGGAGAGAGGACAAGCACCTGCTATGATTATATTTTGCGAATTTGAACAGCAATTTTATTTAATAGAACTTGCAAAAAGATATGGTTTGAATAATTATATAAATTTGGTATTCCGTAAAAATTTCTCTGCTCAAGTATTAAAAGCGAATATGCGAATAGTCGGAAATTGTGAATATGGATTATTATTTTATCGTGATAAATTGCCAAAATTTAATAATAATGGTAAAATGGTTTATAATGTATTTGATGTTGAAAGAGATACTAAAACACCAAAAATACATCCAACACAAAAATCCATGAATTTATTAAAACAATTAATAAGATTATTTACGGATGAAGGAGAGGTGGTAATAGATCCAGTTGCAGGAAGCGGAACATCTTTAATGGCGGCTATTGAACTCGGAAGGAAAGCATACGGATTTGAGATTAAAAAGAATTATTTTAAAGAAGCAATTAAATTAATAGATTCAGTAAAAACAAAAAAAGAGGAAATAAAAGAACAGGGATTCGCAAAGACAGAATTAAATAAAACATATCCAACGCTATTTTAATTTTGTAGTTCCGGAATTTTTAATTATCTTTGTAATGGTTAAATAAAAAATCCATAATGTTTAATCTTAAAAAATATACCAGGTGCAGGCTCCGTTTCGGCGGCGGTGGTTTCTTCATGGATACCATCCGAACCACCCTGTGCCTGGTTTTTAAATAAATAAATATGGAAGGGCTTACTAAAATTGATTTAAAAATTGAATTAGATAATATTGATAATTCTATATTTAATTATGCTTATGATAATTTATTAAATTCTAAACTTAGAATATTAATAGGTATGTGGGAAAAAGGGGAGATGATAAGTGTCTATTTTAAGGGGGTAGAATCGACACCTAGTTATCGAGAACTTGAAAGACAGACAGGGAGAAGTGATGATTCTCTCAAGAAATGGCATGAACTGTATGAAAAATATATTGATAAAAATTATTATATTGAAAACATTGCTACCCCTAAAGCTAAATTATGGGTTGAAAGATTATTAAATCCCAAAGAACTAAAACAATTAGAAACACCCCCATTACCAGAAGGCAAATTTAATGTTATCTATGCTGACCCGGCTTGGCCCGTAGGTAGTATTGTTTTAGATAAATGGGAAAGCCCAATAGATGATAAATATCCTGTTATGACAATAGAGGATATAAAAAATTTACCAATAAACAATCTAGCTGCAGATAATTGTAGTTTATTTATATGGACAACTCATACATTTTTACCAGATTGTTTAGATATAATAAAAGAATGGGGATTTAAATATAATTGTTTAATAACATGGAATAAAGGGAGTGGATGGACTCAATTTGGTTTTCATAAAATGACAGAATTTTTATTATTTTCATATAAAGGAAATATAAATATTACACAGGAAGGCAAAGCTATTCCGACATTAATAAATGAAAATAAAACATATCATTCAAAAAAACCAGATAGTATAAGAGAATTAATAAAAAATAAAACACCGGATGGGAGATTAGAACTTTTTGCGAGAGAGAAATATGATGGTTGGACAGCATGGGGTGATGAAATTAATATTGAGATTTAATGGATGATAATGATATTGAAAAAATTTTAGAAGGATTTGAAGGGGAAAAAGTTATTAGAGATTATTTTAAAAAGAAAAAAATACATTTTTTCCAAGTTGATTTAATGGCAAAAATTAAAAATAAATGGAATGTTATCGAAGTTAAAAATCAAGAACAATTTGATGCATCAAATAATCCTAAATTTGGGCCTTTCGATGGACATGGATTACCAAAATGGCAAATAGAAGCAAGATTGAAATTTCAAAAGGAAATGAATATAAGAGCATTATTGTTTATAAGAGATAAGAAAAAAGGTATAATATATTGGCAATATATGGATGTATTAATGGAGGGAGAACAATATCAAACAAATGGTAAAAACCCGAGATTAATATTTCCGCTTGAAAATTATAATATCTTAGAATTATGAAAGACCCGGCAGTATTATTTTATTTCCAAGATTTTTTAGTCGGCACAGAATTTATGAGTGACGAAGAAGTAGGTAAATATATATTTGTTTTATTTAAAAAGAATTATTATCTTTACCGCAGCTAACAATATATAAATGACGCAATCAAAAAAAATATTAAGCCTGAGTAAATGCAATGCCGTGCGTCACGGGTTAGTCATTGTATTGAAAGGGCTTTTTTATTTATAAAAATGAAAGAATTATCTGATTTTGAAATTAGTGAATTTGGGAAACCATCGACGCCTGGTATTTATGCTGTTTGGGCTTGTAATTATCCTTTTGAAAACGGAATGAAACATTTACTTTATATTGGAAGCTGTATTAATCTTTATACAAGACTAAATAATAATTCTCATCCTTATAGAAAAGCATTCAATAGACTTAATGGTATTGTTTGGGTATCTTTTATTGAAACTGAGAATTTACGAGAGAATGAAAAATATCTTATAAATAACCATAATCCAATACTTAATAGACAATGGCGTTAAGAGATCAACCATATTTACCATTATACGTTCAGGATTATTTAACTGACGAAAAATTAAATATGTGTAGTGCTGCCACTCAGGGGATTTATATTAAAATTATGTGTATTATGCATAAATCTGAACAATATGGTACTATTTTGCTTAAGCAAAACGATAAGCAAAAATCAAGCAGCTGCTTAAACTTTGCTTACAAATTAGCAAAACTTTTACCATTCGATGTTAATGAAATAAATACAGCTTTAGATGAATTAATAAATGAAAATGTGATTTATATTAATACTGATAAGCTTATTCAAAAGCGCATGGTTCGTGATAATGAGATAAGTATTATTAGAAGCAAGGCAGGTTCAAAAGGAGGTAAAAAAACTCAAAAATTTGCTAAAGCAAAAATTAAAGCAAACTCTGAATATGAATATGAAAATGAAAATATAAATAATAGTATTAATGTAGCGTTTTTAGAATTTTGGAATTTATATAATAAGAAGATAGCGAAAGTAAAATGCGAGAAGAAGTGGAATAAACTTAAAGATAAAGAACGCGA
>Ga0307431_1000190_pt1 | contig 47899 bp, 47 predicted proteins | sample SalMarWE160170MG_FD_202155 | JGI IMG/M metagenome (GOLD analysis project Ga0307431, IMG submission 202155) | Salt marsh sediment microbial communities from the Plum Island Ecosystem LTER, Massachusetts, United States - WE1603-170 | ecosystem: Environmental > Aquatic > Marine > Intertidal zone >...
CCATGCCCGGGAAGGGCTGCTCCACCAGTTCCGCGGCCGCCGGGGACGGCGCCTGTTCCAGGCGCGCAATCACCTGGGATGCCAGTTTTTCCACCTGCTTTCTATCCGACATGCCGATGGATTCGGCGATGGCGAAAATAGAGCGGGCAATCCGGGTGTGGTTTACTTCGGCTTTATTTGCCGGTTTATTATTGGGGCTCATCGGCGGCTCCTTGTCTTGGCTTTGCCCCTCCGCCCGCCTCTGGTTGTCCCGGCTATTTCCTCATCGGGCAGCAGGGGCAGCTGGCCGGGCAGGGCAGTGATTTCGGTTCCGGCATCAAGCAGGGTATCCACCTCCCTTTTCAGGGTGGTGATATCGGTAAAGTCCCGGTAGACGCTGGCGAAGCGGATATAGGCGATGTGGTCCAGGCCTTTTAGCCGTTCCATCACCATATCCCCGATGGCGGTGGCGGGGATTTCCGCCTTGCCCTGCTGGTAGAGTTCGGATTCAATGTCGTCGGCAAGCTTGTCCACGGCGCCGGTGGGGAGGGGGCGTTTTTCGCAGGCTTTGCGGAGGCCGGTCAGCAGCTTAGCGCTGTCAAATTCCTCCCGGCGGCCATCCTTTTTAATGACGAAGAGGCTGCCGGGGTGTAATCTTTCGTAGGTGGTAAAGCGGGCGCCGCATTTGAGGCACTGGCGCCGGCGGCGTATGCCGTCGCCGGCATCACGGGAGTCGATAACCTTGCAGTCGTTATAATCACAGTAAGGGCAGTTCATGACAAATACTACATTATGTTGTGGGTAAGAATAAAAATACCACAATATATGGTGTTTGTCAAGGGTTTTTACCTCTAATTTTGGCAAAAAATTTGCGGGAATTTTAAGAGGGATATTGTCCCCTCTCTATTTTTAGCGGTTCTTTTTCTTCCCGCCCTCCCGCCCTTATAAGCTACGCTTCTAGCACTTTCTTCCCCGCCCCCATTTTCAGCGGTTGTGTTACTTCCCACCCTCCCGCCCTACAGAGGTTAGACCTCTATTGATTCCTCTTTACGAGGTGGGGGGAAAAGGTGGATTAATCCTTCTCCTCTGGGGGGTGGTGTAAAAAAGGGGGTTTAAGGGGGACGAAGTCCCCCTCTTAAATCTAATTCCCCCTCTCCAAGAGTGGAGAGGGGGATTAAGGGGGTGAGGTTGAAAACAACATCTTTACCCGCCAAAAAAGGAAGCAAAAAGGCTGCAGAGCATAGAGCACCACAGCCTTCAGCCTAGTCTCCGTTTAGCATATTACTAAAAGAACTTTATTTTTTAGGGCACGCCGGGTGGAGTATGCACCAGCTTGGTTGACTGCGTTACCGCTTGGCGCCGGTGGCTGAACATCGGGCGGCGCAGGAAAGCCGGCATATCCAGTTCCTCCTCGCTCTTTAGACCTTTTAGCAGTTCCAGGAACTCGTCTTCCCGGCTGACTCCGGCCATTCCCAGCTTGGAAGCAAAGCCGGTGGCAATCAGGGTGATTCTCATCTCGTCCCCCATGGAGGGGTCCTGAACCACGCCGAAGATTATGTTGGCCCCCGGGTCTACGGCTTCCTTGATTACGTCGGCTGCCTCGTTAACCTCAAACAGGGTAAGGCCAGTACCGCCGGCAACGTTGAACAATACTCCCTTTGCTCCCGCTATAGAAACATCTAACAGCGGGCTAGCCAGCGCTTCCTTGGCGGCCTCAACCGCCCGGTTCTTGCTGGCACCAAGGCCGATGGACATCCAGGCGGGACCGGCGTCCTGCATCACGGTCTTAACATCGGCAAAGTCAAGGTTAATCAACCCCGGTACGGTGATAACCTCGGCTATCGCCTGAACGCCGTGGCGGAGGACATCGTCAGCCATCTTAAAGGCATTATCCACCATCGTCTTCGAGTCACAGAGGTCAAGCAGACGGTCGTTGGGGATGATGATAAGGGTATCAACCTTGCCCAGAAGGCGGACAATGCCGTCATCAGCCACTTCGTTGCGGCGGACGCCTTCAAAGGTGAATGGTTTGGTCACCACGGCAATGGTCAGTGCCCCGGTCTGCTTACTTACCTCGGCTACCACCGGGGCTGCCCCGGTGCCGGTGCCGCCACCCATGCCGCAGGTGATAAACACCATATCCGCCCCGGTCAAAAGCTCCTTGATTTCGTCCCGGGTTTCCTCGGCTGCCTTCTGACCGACGTTATGGTCGCCGCCCACGCCCAGTCCTCGGGTCAGCTTCTCGCCGAGTTGGACGCGGATAGGAGCTTCGGTAATGGACAGGGCCTGGGCATCGGTATTCATGCCAATGAACTCCACACCCCGGATTTGCTCCCTGACCATGCGGGTTATGGCGTTGCAACCACCACCACCCAGGCCGATAACCTTGATTCTCGCCGGGCTGGGATTAAAAGCTGCTTTTGCCATCTCTCCTCCTCCTTTTTACCTTTTTACCTTATTATTAATCATAAATTATACCTAGCGGAACAGACCGAAGAATTTGGTAAACACACGCCGCAGGCCACCGCCGAAGCCGTCGCCCTGCCAGGTGCGCTTTCCCTTATATTTGGCTCCCCAGAGCAACAGACCAACGCTGGTGGCGTATGCCGGGTCCTGAAGGGCATCGGAGATACCATATATATTTTTGGGGAGCCCGACCCTCATCGGGAGTTGCAGGGTATTGCGTCCCAGCGCTTCTATTCCAGCCAGGTTAGAGCTACCGCCGGTGAGGACTATGCCGTCAGGGACCAGGGTTTCATATTCGGAATTCGGCATCTCCAGTAATATCAACCTCAGGATTTCTTCTACCCTGGCCCGGATAATGTCACACAGGTCCTGGTGCGAAACACCGTGTCCGTTGGTAAGCAGGGTATCCCTGTCGATGTGGGTGTCTTTTCCTTCGTAGACCGGGGTAACGCTGCCGTACTTCTTTTTCATCTCTTCAGCCACATCAAAGGGCAGCCCCAGACCGATGGCGATATCCCTGGTTATCTGGTAGCCGGCTACCGGCAAGATGGCGGTATGCCAGATGCTCCCCTCCCTGAAGATAGCGATATCGGTGGTGCCACCGCCGATATCAGCTAAAACAATACCGACCTGCTTCTCATCCTCGGATAGTACCGCTTCACTGCTGGCCAGAGGCTCGAGGACGAGGTCGTCAATATCTATGCCGATGCTGCGGATGCACTTTATCAGGTTCTGGACCGAGGTTACGGCGGCGGTGATGATATGCGCTTCCACATCAAGCCTGAAACCGTGCATCCCTATCGGGTTCTTGACCCCTAACTGGCCGTCAACAGCGTAGCCGCGAGGAATAACATGGAGCAGCTTGCGGTCATTGGATAGTTTAACTCCCCGGGCGCTGGAAAGGACCCGCTTCAGGTCATCGGGCCGCACCAGGCGGTCATTGCGGGTGATGGCGACTACTGCCCGGTTATTCAGCGAGGTAACATGCCTTCCGGTAACGCCGACATAGGCTGATTCCACTTTATGCCCGCTGGTATGCTCTGCTTTTTTAACTGACTCCCGGATTGATTCTTTGGCTTCATTAATGTTGACTACCAGTCCCTTGTGCAGCCCCTGCGATGGAGCGATGCCCACGCCGATAATCCGGATGCCGCCGGCATCGTCAACATCGGCTACGGTGGTACATATCTTGGTAGTGCCAACATCAATAGAACTTAAAATATTTCGCTTACTCATCACCCCTCCTTATTAACCAGATTCCAGTATCCGTTCTTTTGGTTTTCATTGTCACATATTCAACCTCCCCTTTAGGTGGCTTTTCCTTTAGCCTCGGGGTAAAGCTACAGGCCGGCTACCTTTTTTAGTCTGTTCCGCTTTGAGTTCAGTCCTTATGTTCCCGATAGCGCACGTTCCACTTGCCGCATAGAGCGTTGACGAAAGCCCTGGTATCATCGCTCGGCGCCCGGTGCAGCTCCGCCAGGAAACCATGCAGCAGTTCGCCTCCGGTCATCCCCGGGTTGGGTTCGTCAGGACCGGGTAGGTTAACATAGACTATTTCGGTCATCATCTTCTGGTACTCAATCGAGGGTTTACTCACTGTTCGCCTCCTTGGGCATAGTAATACACTCAACCGCTCTCAGTTTGGCACTGCGGCTGCGGGGATTAAACTGAATTTCAGCCAGGGAAGGGGTGATAACCTTTTTATTGACCAGCTTCAAACGGGGGTTGTCTCCGCTGGCCTCCTGGTGGGTGAATTGCTTTACGATGCGGTCTTCCAGGGAGTGGTAGCTGATAACCACCAGTCTGCCCCCCAGGCCGAGGAGTTCAACCGCTTGCTCCAGGGTCGCTCTCAGGTTTTCAAGCTCCTGGTTGACGGCTATTCTCAGTGCCAGGAAGGTCCTGGTGGCGGGGTGAATACGGCCCCGGCGGCCGCCGGTAGCCTGCTCTACTATTTCGGCCAGCTCGAAGGTGGTCTTTATTGGGCGCTGCCGTACAATATACTGGGCTATCCTTTTGCTGCGACTTTCCTCGCCGAAGGTCTTTATCACCCGGGCCAGTTCCGTTTCGGATAAAGTATTAACGATATCGGCGGCGGTGACTTGCTGGTGGGGATTTAAACGCATGTCCAGCGGGCTATCATGGCGGAAGCTGAAACCGCGGCCATTGCCGTTGAGCTGGAGCGAGGAGAGCCCCAGGTCGAAGAGGATGCCGTGCACGGGGAAGAAATGATATTTATTGCAGATGTCCTTTAAATTTATGAAATTCTGGTTGACCAGTACCGTTGAGCCGCTGTAGGCTTCCAGTCTTGACCTGGCCGCTTTCATGGCCTCGGGGTCGGCATCGATGCCCAGTAGTTGCCCGCCGGGTGAGCTGTGCTCCAGGATGGCGGCGGCATGGCCGCCTATCCCCAGGGTGCAGTCAATATAGCGGCCGCCTGGCTGAACTGCCAGCGCCTCAATAGTCTCTTCCTGTAGCACCGGGGTGTGACTGGGTGCCGCCGACATGGTCAGGTTCATTGTGGCTCCTCAAGGCTTTCTATGATCTGCCAGGCCTGCTCTTGACTGATCGCCTTCTCTTCCTCCCAATGCACTGTATTCCATATCTCTAGATAGTTATTAGCTCCGGCGACGACTACCTCGTCTACAATCTCGGCGTAGTCCCTCAATGAAATAGGCAGGGCTACTCTGCCCTGCGGGTCCATGCGGAGGTTAAAAGCGGCGGCGAAAAGGGCCCTCTTTAGCCTTCTCAGTTTACTGCGGCTGACGGCGCTGCTGGTCAGGCTGGCCGCCAGTTTCTTCCACTCGTCCAGGGGGTAAACGGTGATGCACATCTCTGCCCCCGGCGCCAGCACCACTCCGTCTTTGAGCAGACGGCGGAAACGGGGCGGGATGGGTACTCTGCCCTTTTCGTCAATCTTGTATTCAAATTCGCCGAAAAACATATATTTAACCCCGATTATACCACAATCCCCCACCATTTACCACTTTTTACCATTCTACAGCATAGCTACCCCCATTTGTCAATACCCTTTTGGGGCAATTTCAAAAAATTAGTTTATTTTGCTATATAATCCTTATGTGATAAAATAGACTTTGTCTTAACTTTAAGGCGGTGTTTATGTTTAACCTGGGTATTATCACCATCAGCGATAAGGCATCGAGGGGTGAGCGAGCCGACAAGAGTGGGCCGCTGATTCAGGACAGCTTTGCCGCCGTAGATTGTGAGTTGGTCAACTATGAAGTTATTCCCGACGAGGCTGATGTTATCGCCGGGAAGCTCAGCCAGTGGGCTGACGCCGGCAATATGGATATTATCCTGACCACCGGCGGCACTGGCCTGGCGCCGCGTGATGTTACCCCGGAAGCCACCCTTTCCATAATAGATAAGGAGGTGCCGGGCCTGGCCGAGATGATGAGAACACGGTCTTTTACGGCTACCCCTAACGCTATGCTGAGCCGGGCGGTAGCCGGGATGAGGAAGGAGTGCCTTATCGTCAACCTGCCGGGCAGCCCCAAGGCGGTTGCCGAGTGCCTGGAGGTGATACTGCCGGTACTGCCTCACGCGGTGGATGTTATTAAAGGACGGGTAACCGAACACCCCGACCCCGGCGCGGGGGAGGATTAAATAAGTGCAGATTGATATTTTGACCCTGTTCCCTGAGATGTTCCAGGGCGCCTTTGACGCCGGCGTCATCAAGCGGGCTATAGACCAGGAACTGGTAGGCATCGGCCTGCATAATTTCCGTGACCAGGCTCACGATAAGCACCACACCGTGGATGACTACCCCTACGGCGGCGGCGCCGGCATGGTGCTCAAGCCCGAGCCTATCTTTGAAACCGTTGAGGCGTTAAAAGGGGAGTCCGACATACCGGTTATCCTGCTCAACCCGCAGGGACGGCTTTTCACCCAGAAAGTGGCTAAGGAGTTTTCCGGCTATGACCGAATGATTATCATCTGCGGCCGCTATGAGGGGGTTGACGAGCGGGTAGGTGAGCATCTGGCCACCGACGAAATCAGCATCGGCGATTATGTCCTTACCGGCGGTGAGTCGGCGGCGGTGGTGGTCATCGATGCCGTGGTCAGGCTGCTGCCCGGGGTGCTGGGTTCGGAGCTGTCGCCGCTGGAGGATTCCCACGTCGCCGGGCTTCTAGAGTATCCCCAGTACACCCGCCCCCCCGGCTACCGGGGCTGGACGGTGCCCGAAATTTTGCTTTCTGGTAACCACGCCCAGATTGCCGCCTGGCGGCGGGAGCAGTCTATACGGCGCACCTATGAGCGCCGCCCCGAGCTGCTCGATAAGGTCGAGCTCAGCCCGGAGGAAAAGAGATTAGTAGAGAAATTGAGGTAATATTATGGATACGAGCACAATATTCGAAAACAAGGCAAACCCAAATATCCCCACCCTTGCCCCCGGCGACACGGTAAAGGTTAGCGCCAAGATTGCCGAGCGGGGCAAGGAGCGCACCCAGGTGTTCCAGGGGGTGGTCATCAAGGTCACCCGCGGCGCCGACGGCGGACGGTTTACCATCCGGCGGGTTGCCCGGGGCATAGGCGTTGAGCATACCTTCCCCTTTGCCTCGCCGCTGGTGGAAAAGGTGGAGGTGACGCGGCACGGCAAGGTGCGCCGCGCCAAACTTTACTATATGCGCGGGCTGAGCAGCAAGGCGGCCCGGACCAAGGAAAAGAAGGTGAAAGAATAGGGTGAGGGATGCGGTATGCTGAGGTTAGCGTCAATTCGCCGATAGCCCAGCGCCAGACATTCAGCTATAGCCTGCCCCCCGGCCTGGGTGTTGATATCGGGCAGGCGGTGTGGGTTCCCTTCGGCGATAAGCTGCTCCAGGGCGTCGTTCTGGAGCTAGGCCCCCACCCCGCCGTGGAGGAGACCAAAGATATTGCCGGGGTTATCGAGCCCCGCCCCATTTTATCCCCGGCCCACGTCCGGCTTGCCCGCTGGATAAGCCGTTATTATCTATCCCCCCTCTTTGACGCCGTGGCTCTGATGCTGCCGCCCGGTTTTGAGCGCCGGGCGCTTACTTTTATCAGCACAGGGTCCCTCCCCGCCGGCTTTGATTTATCATCTCTCACCCTGGAGCAGAGGCAGGTGCTTGGCTTAATCGAGGGGCAGGAGAGGGTCAGCCTGAAGCGGATTGAGAAAGCCCTGGGCAAGAAGAAGGCTCAAAGCGTTGTCGCCTGGCTGGTGAGGCGGGGGCTGGCAATAAGGAGCTATGAGTTGGAGCCGATTAAGGCTAAACCGAAGAAAGTTCCTTACCTGCGCTTAGCCGTGACCGCTGGCGAAGCCCGCAGTGAAGCCGCCGAACTTTATAAAAAGAGGGCTAAAAAACAAGCAGCCCTGCTGGGGTATTTAGCCCAACAGAGCGGCCCGGTGCCCTGGGCGGAGGTAAGAAAGAATATCAATAGTAATAAAGCGGTGGCCGACGCCCTAGTTAATAAAGGTCTGGTCACCGTTGAGAATGTTGAAGTAAGGCGCGACCCGCTAGCCCTGCAGAAGATAACCCCAACTCAACCGCTGACCCCTACTGATGCCCAGAAGACGGCCTTTGAAGAGATTAAGTCCGGCTTAGCGGGGGGGAAGGGTGGGGTCTTTCTTTTGCACGGGGTTACCGGCAGCGGCAAGACCGAGGTTTATCTTCAGGCGCTGGCGGAGACGGTAAAAATGGGCAAGCGGGGTATAGTTTTAGTCCCCGAAATCGCCCTCACCCCGCAGACCATAGAGAGGTTTGCCGCCCGCTTCCCTGGCCGGGTGGCCGTCCTGCACAGCCAGCTTTCCCTGGGCGAGCAGTTCGACGAGTGGCAGCGCATCAGGGATGGGCGGGTTGATGTTGTCATCGGCCCCCGCAGCGCCGTCTTTGCCCCCCAGCCCAATTTGGGCCTTATTGTTATTGACGAGGAGCATGAGTGGACCTACAAGCAGCCCGATAAGTCGCCCCGCTACCACACCCGCGATGTCGCCCTCAAGCTGGCGGAATTCGCCGGGGCGGTGGTCGTTCTGGGCAGCGCCACCCCCGATGTGGAGAGCTATTACCATGCCCAGAAAGGGGACTATAAATTACTTCAACTGCCGGGGCGGGTTACCCCCCGCGAAGGCACCGCCCTGCCGCAGGTGGAGGTGGTGGACATGAGGGAGGAGCTTAAAGCCGGCATCAGGAGCCTCTTCAGCCGCTCCCTTTCCGAGGCGATAAGCCAGGCGGTGACCAATGATGAGCAGGTTATACTCTTTCTCAACCGGCGGGGGGCGGCAACCTTTATCCAGTGCCGCAGCTGCGGCTTTGTCCTCCGTTGCCGGCGCTGCGATGTTCCCCTCACCTATCATCTCACCGAGGACAGGCTGGTCTGCCACCAGTGTAACTACCATATGCCGGTGCCGCAGAGCTGCCCCCGCTGCGGCCGCCGCAGCCTGAAATTCTTGGGCTTAGGCACCCAGAAGCTGGAGCAGGAGGCGGGCTATAACTTTCCCACCGCCCGGCTGTTGCGCTGGGATACCGATGTCACCCGGGGCAGGCACTCCCACGAGGAAATATTATCTAAGTTCCGCCGCCACCAGGCCGATATTCTCATCGGCACCCAGATGGTAGCCAAGGGGCTGGATTTGCCCCTGGTCACCCTGGTGGGGGTGGTCAGCGCCGATACCGCCCTCAACCTGCCCGACTTCCGCGCCGGGGAGAGGACCTTTCAGCTCTTATCCCAGGTGGCGGGGAGGGCTGGGCGGGGGGTGAGGGGGGGTAAAGTCGTCATCCAGACCTACACCCCGGAGCACTACGCCATTCAGGCGGCGGCCCAACACGACTACGCCGCCTTCTATAATAAGGAAGTCGAATACCGGCTTAAGCTGCGCAACCCGCCTTTCACTCACCTTGCCTGCCTGACCTGCAGCCATACCAGTGACCTCCTCTGCCAGCGGGAGGCGGAGAGAATGAAGAGATTGCTTAGTCAGGAGATAGACTCACAGGGCATAGCCGATATCGAGATTATCGGGCCGGCCCCGGCCTTTATCCACCGCCGGCGGGGCAGGTTCCGCTGGCAGATTATACTGCGCGGCTCAGAGCTTTCCGAGTTTTTATCCCCGTTGCTTTTCCCCCAGGGCTGGGTGGTCGATATTGACCCGGTGGGGCTTTAGCTAGTAAACTATAAATAGAGGAAGATTATGGCTATTCTTAACGTTCGTACCGTTCCCGAACCGATATTGAGGCAGAAATCAAAGCGGGTAAGAGCTATTGACGGCTCACTCCAGAAGCTGGCAGCTGATATGATCGAGACCATGCACGCCGCCTCCGGGGTGGGGCTGGCGGCTCCGCAGGTGGGCGTTTCCCGGCGGGTGATTGTTATCGGTATGCCCGGTGAGGAGGATTTCGCCCTGATTAACCCGGAGGTGGTGCGCAAAAGCGGGGAGAGGACGGTAACCGAGGGCTGCCTCAGTGTTCCCGGCTACTTCGGCGAAATCAAACGCGCCCAGCGGGTTACCGTCAAGGGTAAGGACTTAAGCGGCAAGGAGATAAGAATTAAGGCTGATGAGCTGCTGGCGCAGGCGCTGGAGCACGAGATTGACCACCTGAACGGGGTGCTCTACATCGACTATCTGGAAAGCCAGGATATGCTGCATAAGGTTGCGCATGAGGTAACTCCGCTCTAAAGGGGTCTGGCGCTTTAAGTTTTTCCCCCCATACTGACAGGTTGCCTGTTTGGCCTCTCGGCTGGCTGCCGGGCTGCCGATTTTTGGTCAACTGTCGTTTCGGGGACAAAGTAGAAGAGGTCATCGAACTTGTAGCCGGGGAAGGCCTTCATGGCGCCGATGATGAATTTGCGGTTGATGTTGCGTTTGCCTTCAAGGACGCGGTATACTTGGCTCACCGATATTTCCATAGCCCGAGCTAGCTCGGAGAGGTTTTTATAGTTTCTGACGCATAAGGTAAAGACCCGCGTTTTCAGTATCATGTCTACCCCCTTAAATATATGCCAATAGGCACATAGTATACCATTAAATTTGCCTTTTGTCAACTATTATGGTTTAATACAATCTTGAAATCTGGTAAATTGTGGTCAGGTTAAAAAGCCATTCCTTATTGACATTTGCCATTTGGCGAACTATAATTCATGAACTATGGAAGAAGCGAGAGCCAATCTCGGTAGGATACTAAAGCAGCAGAGAGTCTCGCTGCCGTTAACGCTGCGTGACCTCAGTTCAATGTCAGGTGTGTCCGCGTCACACCTGGGCCGCATTGAGAGGGGCGAGCGTTTCCCCTCGGGCTCGGTGTTGCGGAAGCTTGCCGGGCCTTTAGGCTTTGAGGAGGATGAGCTGTTCACCCTGGCCGGCTACCTGTCCCCCCAGCAGGCCGGCGTGGCGGAAAGTCGTGTTGAATATGGCAGCCGGGGGGACCTGGACCCCTATGTAGCCAGAGTGCTGGCACAGGAGCCGGTTGATGTTCAGCGCGCCGTCATCGGCATCCTCAGTATTTTGAACAGCATCGCCAAAACCGCGGGTAAAGGCAAGAAGTCCTGAATGCTACTTCGGGTGGTCATCCCGAACAGGACTAATTAGCTTCTGCTTAAACTTGCCCTGTAAAAGCCTTCCCCGCTTGATAAGAAGCCCGAGTGGTAGTATAGTGTAGCTTTAGAGCCTTATTGGGGAAGAAGACTTGAAGCTAGCTATTGAAACCGAAACTTCATCTTTATTAGCCACGGTAAACAATCTTCTGGCTGAGCAGGGCATAAAATCATACCTGGTCGGCGGCGTTATCCGTGACCTTTTCTTAAAGCGGGATACTGCTGATATTGATATCGCCCTGGCTGGCGATGCCCTGGAGATTGCTCCCCGCCTGGCCGATGCCATCGGCGGTAAATTTATCCGCCTGGACGAAGCCAACAAGGTGGGCCGGGTGGTGTTGAAGGACAAAAAGGCGCCTTCGGGAGGCCGCTGGCAGCTCGACTTTGCCGCTTTTGATGGCAGCATCGAGCAGGACTTAGGCCGGCGCGATTTCACCATAGACGCCATGGCCGTTAACCTGGATGAGATGGCTAAAGGCGATATTTCTCTGATAGACCCCTTTAACGGTAAGGCTGACCTTAAAGATAAAGTAGTACGGGCTGTCTCCGACAGGGTTTTCTCATCGGATGCCGCCCGCCTGCTGCGGGCGGTACGCCTGGCCGCCGAGCTTGATTTTACTATTGATGGAAAGACCGAAGCTCTGATTAAGCAGGATTGCCAGCTTATTACCGCTGTCGCCGGGGAGAGGGTGAGGGAGGAGCTGCTGCGGCTGCTGTCCGTTGCTGATTCCGGGCGGTTTTTGTTCTACCTGGATGAGCTGGGATTGCTTACCGCTATTTTCCCTGAGATGGCGGTAACCAAAGGGGCCGAGCAGCCCAAGGAGCACTTCTGGGATGTCTTTGAGCATTCTCTTAAGACAGTGGCGGCGGTCGATTTTATTCTCCGCCAGGGCGGCTGGGAGCATGCCAGCGATAAGGTTCTGGCGGCGGTTCCCTGGTCGGATTCTTTAGCCCGGCACTTTTCCCGGCCGGTAAGCGGCGGCAGCACCCGTCGTTCTTTATTAAAATTAGCGGGGCTGCTCCACGATGTGGCTAAGCCCCAGACTAAGACCCTTACCGAGGAGGGACGGACGCGCTTCCTGGGCCACCCTAAAGAGGGGGCGGCCATAGCTGCCGGTATTCTGGAAAGGTTGCGCTTTAGTGGCAAAGAGGTTAAATTAGTGGGGATTGTGATAAACCACCACATGAGACCGGGGCAGATGAGCCGGGAGGGGATGCCCACCCGCCGGGCTATCTACCGTTACTTTAGAGATTGTGGGGAGGCGGGCATCGATATCCTTTTCTTTAGTCTGGCCGACCATCTGGCCGCCCGGGGACCCAACCTGAATCTAAGCGGTTGGCGGGAACACGCCCATCTGGTAGAGTATGTTCTGAACCAGCACGCCGAGCAGGAGAAGCTGGTGGCTCCGGCTAGGCTGGTCAGCGGGCATGATTTAGCTAGCACCTTTGGCATGAAGCCGGGCCCCCGGATGGGTGAGCTTTTGGAAGCAGTGCGCGAGGCGCAGGCCTCCGGTGAGTTGGCTACCAGGGAGGAGGCTCTGGCTTACGTCCGGGAAAGGCTAGAAACCGAGGCAGTGAATCATTATGGCTAAAAGAAATACGATAGTCCTTTTTATAATACTGGCCATCTTCGCCTTCGCCGTTTGTGCCCTGGTTTACCCCCTGTTCGACCGGGAGGAGCTGCGGCTGGGGCTGGATTTGCAGGGCGGCATTCACATGGTCTACCAGGCCGATTTTTCTGATTTGGAGCCGGGCACCGAAGCTGAAGCCATTGACGGCGCCATAGCCGTTATCGAACAGCGGATTAACGTCCTGGGGGTGACCGAGCCGCTTATCCAGAAACAGGGTAGTGACCGCATACTGGTGGAACTGCCTGGGGTAGGTGAGGCGGAGAAAGCCAAGGAGCTTATCGGCGCCACCGCCCTGCTTGAGTTCCGGGAGCAGGGCGTAGATGAGGATGGTAACGCAGCCTGGGTTCCGGCTACCGCCACCATTGACGGCGAGGAGAAGATGCTCACCAGCGGTTATTTTAAGGAGAATACCTATGTCGGCCAGGGCAGCCTGAGCCAGATATTTCTCTACTTTGAGTGGAACGAGGAGGGGAGTGAAATATCCGGGGAGGTAACCGGCCGGCTTATCGGCCAGCCGCTGGCCATTTTCTTAAGTGGCGAGCCCCTGCTGGGCGATGATGGACAGCCCATCGCCCCCATTGTTCGGAGCCAGATTACCGACCGCGGGCAGATTGAAGGTTTAAGCCTGCAAGAGGCGACGGAATTATCGCAGCTGCTCAATGCCGGCCGCATCCCGGTTCCGCTAAACCCCGTCTATGAGCAGACGGTATCCCCCACACTGGGCGCCGATTTCATCGATATGAGCCTCTTGGCGGGGCTGATTGGCATAATACTGGTCATGCTCTTTATGATTATCTACTACCGCCTGCCCGGCGCCCTGGCAAGCCTGGCGCTGATTTTCTACGGGGCGGTGGTGCTGGCGGTATTCAAGCTGATTCCGGTAACCCTTACTCTTGCCGGTATCGGCGGTTTTGTTCTTTCCATCGGCATGGCGGTGGATGCCAATGTGCTCATCTTTGAGCGTATGAAGGAGGAGTTCGCCACCGGCCGGACGCTGGGGGCGGCCATTGAGGCCGGCTTTAACCGTGCCTGGATGGCTATCCGGGACAGCAATGTAACTACTATTATCGTCTGTGTTATTCTCATCTGGCTGGGCAGCAGCATTGTGGAGAGCGCCCCGGTAACCGGCTTTGCCGTGACCCTGCTCATAGGCGTACTGGCCAGCATGTTCAGCGCTATCATCGTCACCCGCACCCTGCTGCGGCTATTCGTGGGCACCAAACTGGGCAAGAGGACCTGGCTATTCAGCGCTCATCGGGAGAAGAAATAATGCTTAATATTACCGGAAAAAGGTCTTTGTTCCTGATTATATCGGAGATTATCATCCTGATTGGCATTATTGCCCTGGTGGTCTTCGGGCTCCAGCCCGGGATTGAGTTCAGCAGCGGCTCCATGCTCACCATTAGCTTTGAGCAGGAGGTAGCGCAGAGTGAACTTAAAGAAGAGCTGGTCAACCTGGGCTATGACAATGTTATCATTCAGCGCACCGGCGCAGGTGATTTCTTTATCCGCACCCAGGAGCTTACGGCGCCGGAAAGGTTAGCCCTGGAGGAAGACTTGGGCGCCCGCTTCGGCGCCCTGACCGAGCGGGAGTTTAACTCGGTATCCTCGATGGTGGCCGCCGAGACCGTCCATAACGCCATTATCGCCGTGGGTGTGGCCGCTGTGGGCATACTGCTCTATATTACCTGGGCCTTCCGCCGCATGCCCAAGCCCTTTCACTACGGCGTCTGTGCCATCATCGCCCTGGTGCATGATGTGGTGCTGGTGACCGGTATCTTCGCCATCTTGGGCGCCATCATGGGTTGGGAGATTAACCTGATGTTCATCACCGGTGTTCTGGCCGTTATCGGTTACAGCATCAATAACACCGTGGTTGTTTTCGACCGCATCCGGGAGAACCTGCGGCGGGGGGTAAGCCCCGATTTTGAGATGGTGGTCAATAACAGCCTGGTGGATACCCTAAGCCGCTCCCTGAACACCAGCCTGACCACCCTGCTCGTGGTATTAGCCCTGCTGCTCTTCGTCGGTGCCTCCATTCAGAACTTCGCCCTGGTCATGCTCATCGGCATCATTGTCGGCACCTACAGCTCACTGTTCGTTGCCCCCACCCTGCTCATCGTCTGGGAGAGGGGGGAGTGGGGTAAATTGATTTTCCTGCGCCGGGGTAAAACCGAAGAGGCGTAAATCATGCTGGCCACTAAAACGGGTGCCGCCAAGCTGGCTATCTTTGCCGTCAGCGTGCTGATAGCGATTAAGATAGCCGCCAGCATCGTTACCGGCAGTATCGCCATCAGGGCTGACGCCGTCCACAGTGTTATCGACCTCTTTGGGGTAATCATCGGCTACACCGCTATCAAGATTGCCAGCCGCCCCCCCGATAAGCGCCATCCCTACGGCCACGGCAAGGCGGAGAATATCGCCGGCGTAATCATCGCCGCCATGATTTTTATCGGCGCTGTTATCATCGCCTACCAGGCGGTTACCAGGCTTATTGTCGGCGGAGCGGTGGAGCTGGTGCCCCTGGGCATCTACGTGACGGCGGCGGCAATATTTATCAACCTGCTTGTTTCCTGGTACAGCCTGAGGGTAGCCCGCGCCACCGAGTCCATTGCCCTGGAAGCCACCGCCCGCGATCTGTTCGCCGATGTCCTCAGCTCGGCGGCGGTGCTGGTGGGTTTAATCCTGGTACAGTTCACCGGAATTGCCATACTGGACCCTATCGTTGCCCTGCTGGTATCGGTGCTCATCGGCCGCACCGCCTTCTTCACCATGAGAAAGGCTTTTGGCGGACTGATGGATATAAAGCTGCCCCAGGCGGAGGAGGACGAGATAGTTGCCGCCATAAAAGAGCACGGTGACCTGATTGCCGGTTTCCACCGGATACGCACCCGCAAGGCGGGCAGCCAGCGGCAGATTGATTTTCACCTGGTGGTATCCCGGAATCTCAATGTGGAGAGGGCGCACCAGCTCTGCGACGAACTGGAGGAGGAGATAGAGAAGCGGCTTTCCGATGCCAGCGTCACCATTCATATTGAGCCCTGCGACGGCAACTGTGAAAAGTGTGCCACCTCCCCCGACCTCTGCCAGCCCCACTAAGAGAGTTTATGCAGTCCCTTTATGGTTCCAATCAGGCGGTCGATATCGGTTACCCCGGAGCGGCGCGGACTTTCCCCCAGCGGGTCGTCAACGCTGTTGCCCAGGAGAACATCGAAGGTCGCTTTGACCGAGGCTGCCAGGGCGTCTAGGTTATAGCCCCCCTCCAGGGTGATTGCCAGACGGCCGCCGCAGAGTTCATCGGCCAGCCCCTTGATAATTCCCGCCATCTGGCCAAAGCCGCCAGTACTCACCTCCATCATGGCCAGGGGGTCAGCCCAGTGGGTGTCATAGCCGGCCGAGACCAGGATAAGCTGGGGGTTAAACCTCCTGCCCGCCGGGATAATAATCTGCTTAAAGACCTTCAGGTATTCGGTATCGCCACAGCCAGCCGGTAGCGGTATGTTGATATTGGTACCTTTAGCGGCTCCGCCGCCGGTTTCCTTGATGTCCCCGCTGCCCGGGTAGAAGGGGTACTGGTGGGTGGAGATATACATCACCTGAGAATTATCATAGAAGGTGTCCTGCGTGCCGTTGCCGTGGTGCACGTCAAAGTCAATGATGAGGATGCGCTCCAGCTTGTATTGAGCCAGGGCATATCTGGCGGCGATAGCGATATTATTAAACAGGCAGAAGCCCATGGACCTTTGGGATGTGGCGTGGTGGCCGGGGGGTCTGACCAGGGCAAAGGCGCTGTTTACCTCCCCGCCCATAACCGATTCCACCGCCCGGATAAGGCCGCCGGCGGCATATAGAGCTGCCTCGTAGGAGCCAGCCGATATTACGGTATCGGGGTCGAGCCAGCCGCCGCCCTTGGCGGCTTTTTCTTCAATTTCCTTGATATACTCACGCTGGTGCACTAGGGCTATTTCCTCCACCGTGGCGGGGCGGGGCTTTATAAAGGTTAGCTGTGAGGTAAGCCCGGTTTTCTCCAGATAGGAGATAATCGCCTCCAGCCGGGCGGCAACCTCTACATGCTGTCCGGTGTCGTGCTTGAGGTAGATGGGGTCATAGACATAGCCTGCTGACATAGCTGATTTGATGATAGCAGATAGCGGATTTATCAACAAGGCGGTGTTTGAGTTTGTCCCCCTTATAGATTATACTGATATCTAAGGCGGTGATACCATGCTGGTTGTGGAAAATCTCCAGCTAAAACTAAACGGCAACTCAATAATCAACGGTTTGGACCTCCGTGTCGGTGAGAGCGAAATACACGGCATCCTGGGGGAGAACGGCACCGGCAAGACCACCATCGCCAACCTTATAATGGGTACCAACAGCTACCGCCCCACCGGTGGCCGGATTATCTTTGACGGCGAGGATATCTCCAAACTTTCTGTTTCCCAGCGGGCCAAGAAGGGGATAACTTTAGCCTGGCAGGAGCCGGCGCGGGTGGAGGGGTTGACGGTTCGGGACTACCTCAGTTTGAGCGCTAAAAACGGCAGCGCCGGCCAGATTGAGCAGTATCTACTGATGGTGGGCATGGAGCCCAGGCAATATATGGACAGGGATATTGACGCCACTTTGAGCGGCGGCGAGAGGAAGAGGATTGAGATGGCTTCGGTGCTGGCGATGCACCCCAAGCTGGCTATACTGGATGAGCCCGACTCGGGCATAGACATCGTCGCCCTGCCGCTACTGCTTAACGGCATCATAGAGATGAACCGGCAGGGCTCGTCGGTGCTGCTCATCACCCACAGCGAGAGGGTAACCGAAATAGCCCACCGCGTGTCTATATTATGCGCCGGTAAGATAATCAATTCTGGCGCCCCGCTGGAAATCAGCCGGTGGTTCAAGAATAACTGCCTGACCTGCCCCCATATCAATGAGCCGACGTACTAGAGGTAATATGATTCGCTACTCAGTGGAAGAAGAATACAAGGGGATGATTGACGCCTACCAGAAGGCGGGCGGGGATAAAAGCGTTCTGGAGAGCAAGGATATAGCCAAGCTGGTCGTCCACGAAAACAGGGTGCTGGCTAACGACGGCATCAAGGGGCTGAAGATAGACACCGAGGAGACCGAGAGCGGGGTCAGGGTCAACTTTACGATAGAAAAAGGCACTAAAATAGACCGCCCCGTCCACCTCTGCTTTGGCCTCCTCCCCAAGGAAGGCCTGCAGGAAATCATCATGAAGGTGGATGCTCAGGACAACAGCGAAGTAAGCGTCGTCGCTCACTGCATCTTCCCCAACGCCGTTAAGGTTATCCACAAGATGGACGCTGATATAAATATCGGCAATAATGCTAAGTTTGATTATAAGGAGACCCACTATCACGGCGAGGACGGCGGCATCGAGGTCATCCCCAAGGCAAGGGTCAGGGTGGAGAAGGGCGGTGTCTGGCAGAGTACCTTTGCTTTAAGCCAGGGCCTGGTGGGCAAGCTGGACTACGATTTTGAGGTCTTCTGCCAGGAGAAGGCGGTGGCCGAGCTGGTGGTCAAGGCTTACGGCCGGGGCTCCGACGATATCAAGATACTGGAGAAAATCCACCTCGACGGCAGAGGCGCCAGGGGCATGGCCAAGAGCCGCATAGTGCTGAGTGATAAGGCTAAGGCCGAGGTCAGGGGAGAGACCTACGGCAACGCTCCCTACTCCCGCGGCCACGTTGACTGCATGGAGCTGGTTAACGGCACCGAGGCGGTCGCCGTGGCGATACCCATCGTATCGGTAACCAATGACACGGCTAAAGTTACCCACGAGGCGGCTATTGGCAGCATCGACCGGAGACAGGTGGAGACGCTGATGGCACGGGGGCTGGACGAGAACGAGGCGGTAGACGTTATTGTTAGAGGTATCCTGAAGTAGCTGAGTAAAAGATATGTCCTTGGATTTAACCAAGGTAGCGGCGCAGGTGGGAAGTATGGTCGCCAGGCTCAAAGCCGGCGGCGAGGATAGGCAAAAGCGCCTGCAAAACGCCCTCGATGTCCTCCAGGATAAGTCCCTTGACCCCGAACGCTTAAGCAAGAAGATAGAAGCTAGCAGGACCACCTGGCTGGTGGCTGGCCTGGTCGACGGCCTTGATAAACATTATAAAGCCCCATCTCTCCCCCCGGAGTTTTCCGTAATTGCCACCGACGGCTCCAACATCGATGTTGACCGCCACAAGTCCACCCGCTGCTATTTGATAAACATCGGCACTGTAACGCTCCGCTACGGCGCCAGGCCCGAAGCGCTTCTCGATAGCTCCCCATCGCTCTATTTCGGTGATGAGGACCTGGTTATTGCCCCCGACGGGGCTAAGGGCAGGGAGCAGGTCATAGAAGGCGCCCTGCTGGGTATAAAGCGCGGCGTTGACGAGTGCCGCGGGCTGGCAAATCTGGCGGCGGAATTGCCCAAAGATAGCTCCGCCCTGGCGCTGCTCGACGGCTCGCTGATTCTATGGGGTCTGGCGGGACAGACCTACCCCGACTTCGTTACCGAAGCGTTATTAAATAAGGGCTTTCTAAGCTGCCTCGATGATATCAGGAAGCTCAATAAAGAGCGGCGGCTGGCTGTTGCCAGCTATATCAGCTTCCCCCGCTCCACCGACGTGGTCAATGCCCTGCGGGTAGCGTTGTGCCCCCACGAGATTATTGATACCGACCGGCTCTGTAAAGAATGTGAGTCAAGAGAATGCGACAAAGTGGACGGCGTGCGTGACCGCGATTTATTTGCAAGCATTCTGGCGCCCGGCGAAAGGTCGGCGCTGTTTACCAGCCAGTCAAAGATAGTCAAAGACCACTACGGCGGGCACTGGGTCTATTTCTTCTATATCAGGGTGGATGACGAGATAGCCCGCGTTGAGCTCCCGCAGTGGGTGGCCCAGGACGAGAATTTGCTTAATTTAACACACGCTTTGGTTTTAGACCAGTGCCGGCGGGGGCAGGGCTACCCGGTGGCGTTGAGTGAAGCCCACGAGCAGGCGGTGGTTACCGGCGTTGATAGAGAGAGCTTCTGGCAGCTGGTGGAGTCTCTAATGGTTGATGAGCATTTGCCATCTCCCACCTCCGCCAAGAGCTTTAGCAAAAGGACCAGGTGGGTGTAGGGATTTTACTACCTCACCCCCTTACCCCCTCTCCTTCAAAGGAGAGGGGGAGTATAATATTAAAAAGAGGGCTAACGCCCTCTTAAACTCCCAATTTGGGGGGAAGGGAGAACACGATGAAGTGGGAATATAAAATTATAGACCTTGGGAGTAAATCGGGCTTAATTAAGGAAGGAGTAGTTAGAGATATCACTAAGAGGATAGCTCGACTTGGTGAGGACGGATGGGAGCTCGTTGGCCTGGTACCAATGTACGTCAGCGCTGGTTTAACCGGCTACTCCGTAACACAGGGGCTGATGATTTTTAAGAGGCCAATTGAAGAGAAGCCGGCAAAAAATAAGGCAGTAAAACCAGAGGAGAGCTAGCGCCCTCTTAGACACCTGATTTGGGGGAAGGGAGGAGAAAGAAAGATAGAGAAGACCATTCTAGGAAGGAAGTAGGCTACAGCATTAAAATTACGGGAGGATAAATCATGGCTAGACAGAAGCTGGATAAAAAGGTTCGGAAGGCCATATTAGATGCGCGAAAGTTGATCGAAGCAATTGCTAAAGCAGATGGTAATGAAACTGAAACACGTAAACATGTAAATTATATCTTTGGAACAGTTATGGGATACGACATTTTCAGCCATATTTCATCGGAATACGCAATTCCTGGTGCTGGGGATACTTTGCATTGTGACATTGCTGTCCAACTCGACCACAAAGAGGCATCAAAACCTGACTTCCTTGTTGAACTAAAAAGGGTAAACATGGACATTACATCAAAGCATCTTAGGCAAGCTGCATCCTATGCCATTGATATTGGGTGTGAATGGGTTTTACTAACCAACAGTAAGGAATGGAAGCTTTACCACATCTCTTTTGGGAAGCCTCCTCAGACAAAACTCATAGATTCCTGGAACCTTATTAATGATGACCCTGTGATATTAGCTGACAAATTCAATCTAATCGGCTACAAAAATATCAAAAAGGGTGGCTTGGCACGTTTATGGGAAAAGAGAAACGTACTAACTGCGCGCAACATTCTCAAAGCTATTTTATCAGGGGAATCAATAAAACTGATTCGGCGTGACTTAAAGAAAGCAACAGATGTCACGGTTTCCCCGGAAGAGATTGTCGGCGCTGTTCGCCGTATGTTAAATGAATCAGCACTTGGTGATATGGAGAACATTAAAATATCTTTACCTGATAAGAAGCAGCGAAAGAGAAAAAGTATTTCAAAGAGCAGTGAAGGGCAGCGAGAGCCAGCAGGTCAGCCAGTAGAGGAAGCTGTTAACGGGAGCTAGAGGCAGAAAAAAATAAAGAGTCATAGAGAGGCGAAGCCTCTTTTATAAAAAATAATTCCCCTTCCCATCAATTAAGGGGAAGGGGACACAGGGGATAGGGTCACCAAGATAAAAGTCTAAAGGGAGGCAAAAAATGGGGTCTAAAGGCAGAAAAAACGTAAAGAAACCCAAGCAGAAAAAAGAAAAAAAGAAATAAAAGTTTAAATGCCTAAATACCAGTGGTATTTAATTCTAGGGCTGGTTTTTGCGCTCATCATAGCGGTGGGGGGCTGTAAAAACCCGCTGTACACCTATGAGGGCAGCCAGGTGCTCATAGGCGGGGACGGCGAGCCGATTATGCTGGTAGACAACCCCGATGCTGTTGACCCCACCTATGCTGAGCTGGTGGCCTTCATCGAGCAGGATACCACCGATGCTAACGACTACCTGGTGCACCCGCGCATCGGCTATGTCTGCGCCGACTTTGCCGAGGACGTGCACAACAACGCCGAAGCCGCCGGCATCAGGGCGGCATCGGTGAGCGTGGACTTTGAGGGGGGTGGGGACGGGCACGCCCTGAACGCCTTTGACACCATAGACATGGGGCTGATCTATATCGACTGCACCGGGCAGGGCTCCAGCGACAAGTTAAACTTTCACCTGGAAAAGACCGAGGAGGGCTATATTGTCGTGTATGATAACCCCGAAAGCTGGGATGCCGTCGCCTATGTTGAGGTAGGCAAAGAGTACGGGCTTGTACCGCTGGCTAGGGCCGGGGTATTGCACTACGGCTTCTACGAGGGATATAAACAGAAGTGGCAGACCTACCGGCAGATATTGACCGATTTCAATGATAGCGTTGACCAGTTTAACCAGGAGGTAAAGGGCAAGACCTTCCATGAAGGCTCGCCGGAGCTGGCCCGGATTGAAGCCTGGCAGGCAGACCTGGAGGAGATGAAAAAGTTGTTAGATGATTTGAGCGAAGAGCTGGGCTATGTCTGGTTTGAGCCTAAGGGAATCGTCAAAGATATATGGATACACTGGGGGCCAGAGTAAAATAGGGGGGGGTGATACTATGCCGAATGAATATGAAATCAACGAGCTGGCCAAGGAAGAGTCCTGGCGCATGTTCCGCATCATGGGGGAGTTGGTGGAGGGCTTTGATACCCTCACCGGCATCGAGCCGGCGGTAACCATATACGGCTCTTCCCGCCTCGAAGCCGATGATAAACTATACGCCCAGACCGAAGAAATCGCCAACAAGCTGGGCAAGCTGGGCTTTGCCATCGTTACCGGGGGCGGGCCGGGGGTAATGGAGGCGGCTAACAAGGGGGCGTTTGAGGCCGGGACGACCTCGGTGGGTCTGAATATAGAGCTGCCCCTGGAACAGCCCGGCAATGTATATACCAACAAGACGCTGAACTTTCACCACTTCTTTGCCCGCAAGGTGATGCTGGTCAAGTACGCCAGCGCCTTTGTCATCATGCCCGGCGGCTTGGGCACCCTCGACGAGCTGACCGAGGTGCTGACCCTGATACAGACCCACAAGATAAAGCCCTTTCCGGTGATAATCTTCGATAGCCGGTACTGGAAGGGGTTTCTGGACTGGCTGGGCAGCACCACCCTGGCTAAAGGCTGTGTCTCCCAGGAAGACCTCGACCTGCTGATAGTCTGCGACCGGCCTGACGAGGTGGTCGAGGCGGTTCAGGAGTGGCACACCAAACACGAGGTGGTTGGCAAAAGGGCGCTGCCCAAGTAAGATGAAGGGAAGTAATATGGCTGAAATAGAGAGAGTCGGCGAGGTTATAGAAGCCAGCACCACCGGTTTTACCGCCCAGTGCTACGAGCTGTACCAGATGCCGCCGCTGGGCAGCCTGGTCAAGACCGGAGATTCGGCGGCGGAGCTTTACGGCATCGTCTGTAACGCCGAAACCACCAGCCTGGAGCCGGGGCGCCGTCCCATCGCCCGGGGCAGGGACGAAGACAGCGAGGAGGCAATCTATAGCTCAAGCCCCCAGCTGGCCAAGCTGCTCCGGAGCGAGTTCGAGGTGCTGGTGGTGGGGCACAGAGAAGGGGACAGGCTCTATCAACACCTGCCCCCCCAGCCCGCCCGCATCCACGGCTTCGTCTATCAGTGCACCCCGGATGAGGTCAAAGATTTCGGCGAGTCCTTTGATTTTCTTAACATAATATTAAACGCCCACCTGCCCGTGCCCGGCGAGGAGCTGGTTGCCGCCTCGCTGCGCCGGATGAGCCAGGCCCACGAAGACCGGCGGGCTTTTCTGGTGGCGGCGGGCAAGGAATTAGCCGTCCTACTCAGCGGCAACCTTAACCAGCTCAACGCTGTTCTGGGGAGGATTAAGCTATGACTGAGCGCCTGGGTATCGTCGTCTCCGGCTCGTTGAACAAGGGGGTGGAGGTCAGGCTGGACAGCTCAACATCTATCGAGGATATGGTGGAGGGGCGGTTCGTCACCATCGAGGGGCAGAAACGGCGCTTCTTCGGCATGATAACCGATGTCAGCCTGGGCATGACCGACCAGCGGCTCAGCCTCACCCCGCCCGATGTCTCCGACCCCTTTATCGCCGAGGTCCTGGCCGGCACCAGTACCTTCGGCAGCCTCCATGTTTCGCCCTCGCTGGTTATCGGCGGCGATGCCAGTGCCATCCTCGAAGGCCCCCAGCCGGTAAAGACCATCCCCAGCCACTTTTCGGCGGTCAAGCTGGCAACCCAGGAGGATGTGGAGCTGGTCTTCGGCACCGAAGATGAAAAGCGGTTTTTCATCGGCAACCCGCTGGATATGGAGGTCAAGCTCTGCCTTGACCTGGAGGAGCTGGTCAAGCGCTCCAACGGCATCTTCGGCAAGAGCGGCACCGGCAAGACCTTCCTCACCCGGATTCTGCTCATCGGCATGCTGCAGAAGAGCCGGGCGGTCAACCTGGTCTTCGATATGCATAATGAGTACGGCTGGGCCGGAACCAGGGAGGGCGGCCCCCCGGTCAAGGCTTTAAAACAGCTTTTCCCGTCCCGCGTGGCCGTCTTTACTCTAGATGAGGAGAACGCGCGGCACCGCGGGGTGAGCACCGACGGCGTGGTCAAAATCGGCTACGACGAGATTGAGCCGGATGATATATCTTTATTGCGCCAGACGCTTAATCTTACCGACCTGGCCGTTGAGGCCGTCTACCAGTTGTACCGGAAATTCGGCAGGAACTGGATACAGGATACCCTTGACCTGAAGGGCGTTGAGGAGTTGCCCGAAGGCTTGAGCATACATGAGGGCACCCTGCTCAATCTGCAGCGGGGGCTGGCCACCATCCGGCGCCTGCCCTTTATCGAGCCCCACTCGCCGGTCAACGCGGTACAGGCTATTATGGAGCACCTCGACCGCGGCACCAACGTCGTGCTGGAGTTCGGCCGCTACCGTGATATCACCGCCTATATTCTGGTGGCTAACATGCTCAGCCGGCGCATCTATGCCCACTACCAGTCGAGGGTGGAGAAAGCCGACGCCAAGGGAAGCATGAGACCGCAGCCACTGGTGATTACCATTGAAGAAGCCCACAAGTTTCTCAACCCCGAGGTCGCTGGCCAGACTATCTTCGGCACCATAGCCCGCGAGATGAGGAAGTATAATGTCACCCTGCTGGTGATTGACCAGCGCCCCAGCGGTATTGACAGCGAGGTCATGTCCCAGATGGGCACCAAGGTAACCTGCCTGCTGGATAACGACCGCGATATCGACAGCGTACTCGCCGGCGTATCGGGACGCAACGAGCTTAAATCGGTCTTATCCAAGCTCGCCGCCAAGCAGCAGGCGCTCATCTTCGGCCATGCCGTGCCCATGCCGGTGGCTTTCCAGCCCCGCGAGTACGGCTCCGCCCAGTCCTACAAGGACTTTGCCCCCCGCGAGGATGTTAAAGAAGACATCAAAAAGCTGTGGGATTAGAGGTCTTTTGAGATGAAAAAAGTTGGACTGGCTCTGGGCGGCGGCGCCGCCCGCGGGCTGGCTCACGTAGGGGTGCTGGAAGTCCTGGAAAGAGAGGGCGTTCCGGTTGATATGATTGCCGGCACCAGCGCCGGTGCTGCCGTCGGCGCCCTTTACGCCCAGGGCAAGTCGGCTAGCCGGATAAAGGAGCTGGCGCTGGACACGGGGTGGCGGCGGCTGGTCTCCCTGATTGACCTGGCTTTGCCCAAGAGCGGCTTCATCGAGGGTACCAAGATTAAGAACCTGCTCAAGTCGTTTATGGGCGATATAAGCTTTAGCGAACTAAAGATACCCCTCTCCTGCGTGGCTACCGATATCCACAGCGGCGAGGAGGTGGTTATCAGTGAAGGCTCGGTGCTGGAGGCGGTCAGAGCCAGCATCTCGATACCGGTAATCTTCACCGCGGTCAGGTGGCGGGACAGGTATTTAGTCGACGGCGGGCTGGTCAACCCGGTGCCGGTGAGTACAGTGCGCGATATGGGCGCCGAGTTGGTTATCGCCGTCAATGTCATCCCGACTATGGGGGTCAGGTTTCAGCCGGCTAAAGAAGCTAAAGAGCCCGGCATCTTCCAGTCGCTGCTGCACTCTTTCTATATCGCCACCTATTCCCTGGTGCGGTCCAGCTTAGCCAAAGCCGATATCGTCATTGAGCCTAAATTACCCCACATCGGCTACGGGGATTTTCACCGTATCGGCGATTCCATTGCCCAGGGCGAAATAGCGGCTAAAGCGCTGGTAGAGCAAATCAAGCAGCGGCTTTAAAGCCTAGAGGGACTCCAGCCCCTTTATCACATCGTGCATGTCGTTAAAGGGCTGGCAGGGCAGATTCTTCTCTTTACAGTATTCGAGCAGCCCATCCCGGGCGAAGACGTGCTGGGACAGCGACGCCGGGTTGGCGTCGGAGGGCCCGTTGCCGACATAGGCTACTTTATAGCCTTCTTTAAGGAAAAAGCGGGTGTAAGCCGCCTTGAAATCGTCGTTTAACGGTATGTCGTCGGGGCCGATATACTGGACTGTAAGCCCGCCGGGGTGGAAGCGGCTGGTGGCGGCATGGGCTTCTACGTCCCCCAGTCCGGCGTCAGCCAGGATTGAATTTATATAAAAGTCTACCCCGTTGCTGACAATAGCTATTCTAAAGTCCTTCTCCCGACAGTAGGCTACCAGCTCACTAAAGCCTTCACGTAGCCTGGTCTCGCTTCTAATCGCCGCCAGCAGTTCCTCTTTAGCCGTCCTGACGGTGGCGAAGGCTCTGGAGTTGAACTCACCGACGGTTATCTTTTTATCCCGGTAATCCTCAAGCCACTGGCGCCAGTCCCCTTTAGCGAAGTTGTCCAGCAGGTAGAAGCCCATGTCCTCCACGGTAAGGGTGCCGTCAAAATCACACTGGACAATCATCTTCATCGGGTTGTTATTCCTCTATCGTCTTCAGGATGCTCTTATCCAGGTTGGGGAACTGGGAAAGCCAGTCTACTCTCTGTTGTTTCAGCTCGGCGGATAGTCTTTCCATCTGCTCGTCGCTGTAGTAGTTTTCGGGCTGGAAGCGCTCCAGTTCCACGCCGGGTATTTCCGTGGGCACCTCGTAGCCCCAGTAATCGTCTTTCTGCCAGCTAATCTTATCTTTGGCAATCATTTCGATTATCTTTACCGAGTCCCGCACCTTGATTTTTTGCCCCCGCTCCATGCCCCCCACGTTGCCGGTGTTGAGGATAAAGCACTGGATTCCGGGGTTGTGGCGCAGGATATCTAAAAACATGTTGCCCTCTTCGGTGTGGGAGCCGACGATAAAGGGGTTGGTGCCCACTACCCTAAGCGGTTTGCCTGCCGCCGACGGGTCGCCGGCCGATGTCTCGACTGATTCGCCGAGCATAAAGGCGGCCGCCGCCCACTCCGGGGTAAGGCGCACCACCGGGTGCAGAATATCGTTCCGGCGGGTGATAAACAGGATAAAGTCAATCTTGCCTATATCTACCTGGTCGTCGGTAAAGGCGATATCCCTTCTCTTGACCATAGCCCGCCCGTTGGAGGTCAGGTCGTCATTGAAGAAGTCCACCTTTCCCGTCTTCGGGTTAACGCAGACATTCTCCAGTATCGCCCTGGGGCTCAGGGCGGCGGCGTAGAGCAGGGGCTGCGAGCTTGGCTCCAGACCGTCGGTCTTGATGTAGAAGGAGTCCTCGGTGCCGACGGCGGTGCCGTCCTTTTTCAAGATAACCACGTCGTCCTGGCGGATGACCACAGTTTCCGGGAAGCCCAGCCAGTGTGAGTGGCAGGACAGCGATGTCTTGCCGGTGCCGCTCAAGCCGAAGAGCAGAAAGCCGAAGTCCTTAAGCTTGCCGTTTCTCTTTACCCTTAAGATTTTGCCGGCGGCGTGCAGTCCCAGGTTACCCTCGGTCTTGGCCCAGTACATTACCTGGCGCAGCATGGCTTTTTTCTGCTCCCCCTTGTAGTCGCTGCCGAGAACGATGGTCATCCCCATCTCGGGGAAGACCAGCACCTTCTTCTCCGGCCACTCGGGCACGGCGATAGTGACGAAGTCGGGCTCTTTCCCCTCCGACGGGAACATGGTATTACCCCACATCAGCGGCAGCCGGGCATACTGGTCGGTGACATAGAGCCGGCAGCTCTTCTTGAACCCCGGCGCCATGCACATGGTGCGGTCGAGCATGAGCATTTCCTTGTCTTTTAGGTAGCCAAGTATGTTATCGACAAGCTCCAGGTCGTCCGGCTCCGGCTCGCCCATTATCACCTCGGTCAGCCGGGCCATACGGTGGCGCACCTGGGTGACCACGGAAAGATTGCCGAACTCGGTGATGACCCCACCGTGCTCCAGCGCCCAGGTTCGGAGGCTTTCATCAGAGGGGTTATCCACGATTTTCTTGGGTTGGAACGGCCGCCCGAATATTTTTTTCATATCTGTATAATTGTAACAATAATGGGCTATCGCTGGCAACTAAGGCGGGAGGTGGTCCAAAGAGAGGGGAAAAGCTATGGTGGGCGGTACCGTACAATAGGCAGAACTTTTAAGCTTGCCTTCGCCCTGACCATATAGCAGTATAGCCTTCAAACTTATCGGAGGTCAAATTATTAAAATAATATGGTCGAAGTATCAGAAAGCTTATCAACCGGTTAGTGGAACAATGACTAATATCCCAAGGTCATGTCAAAAATGTTTATGCTTGTCCCTGCATCTTTCTTACGGGCAATCTGAATATTTATCTTCTTTTCTGTCCTATTTCTAATCCTAATTCGGGTCCTATGTATCGCATACTCATGAATAAGAAAGACAAAATACAAATTGAAACAGCTCGAAAGTATCGCTTAAATCCCGGCACTTTAAAATGCCATGCCTTCGCTCTATTTGATGAAGGATGTTCGCTTATTGAAGTCAGGTTCCTGCTACGCCGCTATGCGGGTACATACAGTCGGAAAATTCGAGCCGATACTATAAGGAAATATCACCAGATCTGGAAGTTCAAACAGGCTCACTAACTAAACTATCCGGATGTAGCATCAATATAGGGAGCTAGAGTACCCTCCTTGCCTCACCACTGAGCCATCCTTGTTTCCCCATCTTTCCTCCCTCCATCCATATCTTGGACCCTGCTCCGCCTATTATATCGCGGTATGTCTGATGCGGCGAAGGAAAAGAAGGGGAAGCACAGGCCTAGTTAGTATGCCTTATTCTTACCAAAAGAGAACAGTTCTGCCAGGTCAACATCCAAAGCCTTAGCTATCGATGCAATATTTCTTAATGAGGGGTTTCTCTCACCCCGTTCGATACCACCCAGATAGGTGCGATGAACTCCTGCCTTAAAAGCCAGTTTCTCCTGAGAATAGCTCTTCGCTAAACGTAACTCCCTGATTCTATCCCCGAACCGCTTTTCTATCGTCTCCATATATTGGGCCGTGTCTTCTATTGACTGGATAATATAGTTGTGTATACTATAAGTCTACAGACTATAAGTATCAGTATTTAGAGGTTGCCCAAACTGGATTTAGAAGTTCCTTGATCGTATCGAGGAGGACTGAAAAATGGAGGAAAGCGTAAATTCACTGGTACCGCAAGATGATGCTGAGCTAGCAATTCTTCTTGAGCTGTTTATATGCGGTGGAGAGGGAGACACCGGCTATATTGTGGAACGTGCTATGGCTCGTTTCCCAGTTCTTCAGACACAGAAAGAACTTAATCGAGAAACTCCATCAGGTAGAGGCTGGTGGAGCGGGCGCTTCCGTTTCAACATCTCCAATCTCGGTAAGCGGGGTGAGGCAGTCAACGTCAAGAGGGGTTTGTGGCGTATAACTGAAAAGGGCAGGGACCGACTGAAAAGGTCCGGATATTACTAGAAATAGACTCTTATTTAGTTAGTGAAACAGGTGTCTGCTACGCAACCGCAATCGATTAATGATATCATTGTCTTATGACTACTTTAACATTCATCGACAATTACTGAATTATACGGAGGGGATCATGGATGCAGCACAGATAAGCCAGCTTACAGAGGCCCACCCCGAGGAGGGAATGGATGAGTGCAGGTGGTGTTTTGCGGTGGACATGGAAAGAGTCAAAGCCAAGAAGATTGCGCAATATGACTTCCCGGATGCCACAGTCGTGCACATGAAATGCCCCAGATGCGGTGGAGAATCTAGCTACTACATCCGCATGTGGGGAGAGGATTATATCCGGAACATCGTACTGACACTGCATCCAGAGCTAGAAAGCGGAATCAAGGATAGCCTCATAAGAGAGATCAATAACCGTATGTGGCCAGAATTTGACTATGACTGTTAGATATCGGGGAGTCAACAATCCGATGTAATGTTCAGTGGGTAACAGGATGGCTGTTTGTTCCAGAACTCACGGTTTCGACTCCATCCCTTGCTGCCGGACAGCCGCTAGAGTAAAATGAGGCTGTCATGGAAGTCTCCGTCCTCACTGGGCATGACGGCCAAGGGGCGTAGGTATGCGAACATATAGGGGAAAACTTACGACCGAGCAAATCGCCAAAGGCATTGAGGAATGTCTTGAAAACACTGAAAGGCTCATCGAAGACGCTCGTGCTCTTCTAAAGGCCAATCGTCCATCTACGGCTTCTTTTGCCTTGCTATGTGCAGACCAAGAGCTTGGCAAGGTGTATGTTTTGCAATTGATGGCAATAGACCTCCCCAAAGAGCAAGCTGGATGGCAGCTTTGGTGGAAAAGATTCCGAGGCCATGAAGTCAAGGTAACATATGCGAATATTTTTGGCATTCCTGAGCTCGCCGAACCTAGCTTCAGCTCAATTATTGAAGTGATTAGGGAAGATTGGCTCCCCTCAGCGGGCGACCTTGAGAGTCTCAGGCAACTTTGCTTGTATGTCGACTATTCGGCAACTGAAGAAAGATGGCTTTCTCCACGTGAAATAAGCATGCAAGTAGCTGGGGACCTAATGCAAAAGGTAGTACAGCGAGTACAGCGAGCGCTGGAAGCTAAACAATTGGGCTTATTATCAGCAGAGGCCCTGGGAATACAGCACGAGGAGCTATCAAATGTGCTGGCAGAGATTACACAACTGGAAGAAGTTGGTACGCTCTATAGTGCTCCGCTGGATGATAAGGTTTCCAGTGCATGGCAGCGCTGTTGGCGTCGCCTCATTCTTGAGGGTATAGTCACGCTTTCTAATGATTATTTAATCATGGGTATTCCTTGGAGGGAGTTTATCGAAGAAAAACGCCAGTGAGAATTTAAAATGCTCGTGCTGTATTGCGTTTCCGTTCTTTTTTAGCTTAGCCTATGCAGCGCAGGTACTGGTGACTGCTTATAAAACACAATACTTGTCAGAAGGTGCGAAACGATTAGATGGAATGTGTAAGCTGAAATTTCTAGCTTTTTGTATCCTAACTAGTAAAAGCTATTATGTGCGTCAATCTATTTTTCAAGATTGTAGCACAGCAGAGAACAGGATGTTTGTTTAGGGGGGACATGCGGTTGAAGTCTATTGTCCAAGTGGTGGGTACTCTACAAAAGCTTGGCTAGTTCATGCATCCAGCTATGGTAGCGTCGAATTTTTTCACGTAAGATAGAAGAGTCCGTAACATGATGAGCCTTATCTGTAGTTTCGAATGTCTGGCTGATGCGGTCTACCAGGTCGGTGGAAACACTGCACTCAAGCAATGCTTTCCTAACAAGACTGGCATTAAGGCTCGCGGAATTCTTGTGTACACCCCTCTTTGCGGAGTAAAGATCGGCGGTCAATTCACAGGCGACTAATCTTATTTCCCCTGCGGCGTGCTGTAACCTCACAATATCTGCGGCAGTATCTTTGAGGATCGCATCAACCTCGTCTAAACGTTGCCTCCACGAGCACCAAGCTTTCTGGTATATATTAGGACCGGCCTTGGTGTAAGAGGTTATTTCATAGTAGAGACCATTAAGTGAGCGACACCCCACACGCACTTGATCCAACCAGCTTTTGTTATGAGATAGGAGAATGATCTGTTTTCCATTGTCAACTAATTTCCTTAGTATACCCACGAATTGAGCTTCGTGCTCCTCATCCAACGATTGTATCGGGTCATCAATGAAGAGAAAGCCAAAGGGACATCCTGATTTTAGATTCGTAGCAATACTTAGGCAGATACCTAAAGCATTCAATTTGGACTCACTCAATGAAGACACTGCACTAACAAGATCTTTGCCATATGAAGAAGCTTTGACCTGTACGCGACGTGATTTGATGTCGCCTTTCTTCGTCCTATCCATGTCAAAGCCAGAGAAATGAACGTCCGGGTCACCAGTCGTGCGAATCTGGTCATACCAATTCATTACGTCTGTAGTCATCTCTTTCGTCACCGCGTCCAACATTTTAACCCCAACGTATTGGTCAACAGTTTTACGGAGTTCTTTCAATCCTTCGAGCATGGCTTCAATATCGAAGGATTTCTTGATTTCTTTCTGCTTTTCCACCAAGTCAATTAGTATGCTGATGTCTTCTGTCCCGGCAACTGCATCTAATTCGTGTTTTAATATCTCATTGGCATCTGACATGGGTGAAACCCAAGCAGATATTAGAGATATTTCGGATGTGATTTGAGCCGAGTACGAAACAAGGCTCTGGCCAAGGTCTTCCATTATTTTGACTTCCTCTTTTGACTGCTGCACTGAAACCTGTGCAGACTCAAGAGCTCTATGTACCTTGGTGTAGCTGCGCTCAGATTCTTCCTTGAGTTTTTGCAACTGAGTAATGGCGGCTCGGATAGATTTAATGTGGGACTCATATTTCGGGAGCAATATCTTGGCAAGCTCGCCTAGGGATTCCCTAATTGACAAGAAAGTGACTAGCCTTGAAATATGACGTTGTTGGCATTTGTCTAGCCTATGTTGTAGGTTAGAAAGCTTTTCAATGACAACTTGCTTCTGATCCAGAAGTTTACTATAATGATCGCTTTGGGTTTTAAGCTGTTCGTGTGTCTTGCTAATATGTTCGGCGGCAGTGGAAGTAAGTCTTTGCCCACAGAAAGGACACTCGGTGGGTTTCTGCTTAAGAAATTCCATGCCAATGCGATATAACTCTGCCTGTTTCAAGATGGTCTCACTGACTGTAAGGCCGATGAGTTCGCAGTATTCCTTGATGAAGTCTTCAGAAGCGAATTTTACGAAATACTCTAAATCTGCCGCGTCAAAAGACTTATCCTCAGAAGTGTAAGGAGTTAGTGTTATCCTACCTGAAAAGACTTCCTTGACAGCTTCCTCGCGGATTCTAAGCAAGTTCGGCAATACTGACTCATCTGCTACATCATCTGGCACACGATCCTTACATTCCTTCCAAACGCAGGTACAAAGGGCTGGAAAGGAATCTTTCCCCTTCTTGTAGATAGTGTAAAGATGTTTTAGTCTTGGGCGGGTTGCCAAGCGACCCTCTATAGAGGCAATTTGTGTAAGAAAGTCTGCTACATTAGGAATAATAGATGACTCGGGTTTAGTGCAGAGTGAAACGAAGTCGCTCTGAACGTTTCCGAGTTCATCAAAGCCGAGAAGCTGAGCAAAGCCCTTAAATCGCCCATCTGGACCGACAAGAAGTAGATACTTCAGCGCATGCTGCATGATGAACGGTCTGGATGCTATGCTCAAGTCGAGGTCAATCGGCCAGCTGTCAACGGGATGCCCATCGACAGATTTGATCGGGCCATCCTCACCGGTCAACTCTGCCTCGAACAAAGTCCGCCTGCCGTCCTTATTGAAATACACTTTAACAAATGTGGTAGCGCTGCTGTCCAAGTGGCAATTACGATATGACCCTCTGTACTCGTCCTTGGAGTCGGCTTTGTCAACCTTAGAGGTTTTCCCATAGAGGAGCCATTCAACAGCTTCGGTAATACTAGTTTTCCCATAGCTATTCGGACCATAAATTAGGGTGAGGTTAGGATGAAAATCGATTGACCTTTGCTCATTGAAGCCACGAAAACCTTGTACGGTCATACCCTCAATCTTCACGTTTCATTACCTCATCCAGAATCTGACTGAGTTCTGCTTCCATTGATGCTTTTGGACTATCTCCCTTGTAAGCGGCAATCAAACGTTTGTGGACCGGATCTTCCGTTAGTTCGGCCAACTCTTTCAAATACTTCTCTACCTTGGATAGGTCTGGCATATAGTCTCCCCATCTGGCTTATGTCAATGGAGATTGTATGCTTAGAAAAAGGGGTAGTCAAGTCCTTAGGATGTTGTCCCTTGAAAGGGCAATGTAGGTAACCGTGGGGAGTAGATGAAGTCAGGAATGGAGCGTGAAAAGTGATGACGCGTTAAGCGTTATACATGCAAAAGCTTGCTCATGGATATCCGAATACAAAAGTCGAGGTTACAGGAAATAAGGTCTAGCTTATGTTACTTCTTGACGATTTGTTGTCCTCGGTTTTTCGCTGATTTAGAGTATTCTGAAGAAATTGTTACTCCTCTTGACTTCTGTAAATAACCGAGTTATATTTTGAACAGTACTTGGCTCATTAGGAGAACTATGAGAGAAGATAATCTTAAACGGCCAAAGACACGAATGGTTCATGTCAGGTTGACGGAGGATGTGCACAAGAAGCTCCGAATCCGTGCTGCTGAAACTGATATGACACTTCAGGACTGGGTGGCTATAGCGATTAAAAATGAGCTTGACCGCCAAGACCGCGAAAAGGGCAAGGGGGCTGTATGAAAGAGAACATACAGCTTGTGGAAGCATATTTTAAAGACCTTCGTGATATCCAGCAAACTGGTGGTGGTGTGAAGGAGGAGTCTTACTACGGAAGCCTGGCAAATCTCCTGAATGGCATTGGTAAGAACCTGAAACCTCAAGTCAAATGCATCATCCAGTTGATGAACCGTGGCGCCGGTCACCCGGATGGCGGCCTTTTCACCAAGGAACAATGGGAACATGGTAATGAGCAAGCACCCCTGCTGGGGCAGGTGCCGGCGCGCGGTGCTATCGAGATAAAACCGACCAGCGATGATACCTGGGTTACGGCAGAGGGCGAGCAGGTTTCCAAGTACTGGAAGAAGTACCAACTTGTCCTGGTGACAAACTACCGAGATTTTGTACTAATCGGCAGAGATCAAGTTGGTAATCCTCTCAAGCTCGAGTCGTACCGTCTTGCTGCGTCCGAAGCCGATTTTTGGATGAAGGCGGCTCATCCCAAGAAATTTGCCCAGGAATACGGAGAGACTTTCGCTGAGTATCTGCGGCGTGCTATGCTCCAGGCTGCACCGGTATCCTCTCCCAGGGATTTAGCCTGGTTCCTCGCCTCCTATGCTCGCACCGCCAGCGCCCGCATCGAGGGTAAAGACATTCCGGCCATGAAGAGTGTCCGTTCCGCTTTGGAAGCCGCCCTCGGCCTGAAGTTTGAAGGGGATAAAGGCGAGCATTTTTTCCGCTCCACGCTGGTACAGACCATCTTTTATGGCATCTTCTCCGCATGGGTGCTGTGGAGCAAGAAACGCAGCTATACAGCACCGGACATCTTTACCTGGCATGATGCTCTCTGGGAACTTAAAGTGCCTGTCATGCAAGCATTGTTCGGGCAGATTGTCACACCGGCGCACGTCGGCCCACTTGAACTTGAAGATACTCTTGACTGGGCATCATCTACACTTAATCGGGTTGACCGCGCCTCTTTCTTCAGTGCCTTTGAGGAGGGTAAGGCTGTCCAGTATTTCTACGAGCCATTCCTTGAAGCGTTCGACCCGGAGTTGAGGAAACAGCTTGGCGTCTGGTACACGCCGCCGGAGATTGTCCAGTACATGGTCTCCCGGGTTGACACCGCGCTAAGGGAAGAGCTTAACATCGCTGATGGGCTAGCCGACCCCAATGTGTTTGTTCTAGACCCCTGCTGTGGCACTGGCTCCTACCTGGCAGAGGTACTCAGGCATATTTACCAGACCTTGAAGGCAAAAGGTACAGACGCATTGTTAGCCAGTGACCTGAAACAAGCGGCTCTGAAAAGAGTGTTTGGCTTCGAGATATTGCCAGCGCCATTCGTTGTATCTCACATGCAGTTGGGGGTTCTGCTCCAGAATCTGGGGGCGCCGCTTGCAGATATGACCCATGAGCGCGCCGGGGTTTATCTGACCAATGCTTTAACCGGCTGGGAACCGATGGATCCGGAAAAAGAAAAGGCGTTTCAGGCAATGCTTACCGGCTTCCCACAACTACTTGAAGAACAGGCGGACGCCTGTAAAGTGAAGCAACAGGCGCCTATTCTGGTTATCCTGGGTAATCCGCCTTATAACGCCTTTGCCGGGACTGCCCCAACCAAAGAGGAAAAGGACTCCGTAGCCCCTTATAAGGAAGGGCTCATCAAGAAATGGGGAATCAAGAAGTTTAATCTTGATGATCTCTACGTGCGTTTTTTCCGCATGGCGGAGCGGCGCATTGCCGAGCAGACAGGGCAGGGTGTGGTGTGCCTGATTTCCAATTTCTCTTATCTTTCCGACCCATCTTTTGTTGTCATGCGCGAACGTTTTCTCGGCGAGTTTGACCGGTTGTGGCTTGATAACATGAATGGCGATAGCCGCGAAACCGGTAAGCGCACTCCGGATGGCAAGCCAGACCCGAGCGTATTCTCAACAGAATATAACAAAGCTGGCATCCGGGTGGGAACTGCCGTATCGCTCCTTGTACGGAAGATAAAAAGAGACGAGAAACCGATGGTAAGGTACCAACAATTTTGGGGCATGACAAAACGGTCAGACCTTTTGGAAACCCTCAAGGATGCTGACCTTAACGCTCATTACCGAGTGGCCTCCCCTGCCAAAGAGAACCGCTACTCCTTACGGGCAGAGATGGCAACTTCACAGTACGAGACTTGGCCGTCCGTTGAAGACTTGGCCAAACAACGACCATTCCCCGCCTTCATGGAGAGCCGTCGAGGGGCTTTGATTAATATCGATAAATCTATTCTCGAAGCTCGAATGAAAGCTTACTACGATAAGAATCTGGATTGGCAAACTTTGAAAGCCCTACGTATGGGTTTAACTGATAACGCCGCTCGATTTGATGCAGCAAAAGCCCGCGTAAAAATTCTGAATAAAGAAGATTATGATCAGTCTTGCATCCAACGTTACGCTGTGCGACCTTTCGACACTCGGTGGTGTTACTACACATCAACTCGACCACTCTGGAATGAGACACGGCCTGACCTTCACTTACAGTATTGGAGTGGCAACACATTTCTTGTTACTAGGTTAAAGACTGAGAAAGAAGCTAAAGGGAGCCCTCTCTATATTTCACGATGCTTCGTGGATTGTCAGAGCCTCGCTCGTAACGTCTCTGTCATTCCAATTCGTCTTCGCGCTCAATCTGTAAAAAACAATAAGCCAAAAGAGCAGGCTCACCTTATCCAGCCGGAAGGGGAAGAAACTGAAGCCACCGCGAACCTATCTCCGCCAGCACGCCGTTACCTGAACTCCCTCGGCATAGATAATTCGGACTCGGATGCCCACGCTGCCGGTCTCATCTGGATGCATGCTCTTGCCGTCGGCTATTCACCTGCTTATCTAAGCGAAAACGCTGATGGCATCCGTAAAGACTGGCCACGCGTTCCGCTGCCCAATACGAAACCACTCCTAGAAGCTTCAGCGGAGTTGGGAGAGAATATCGCTGCTCTATTGGACACAGAAAAGCCGGTGCCGGGGGTAACGGCGTCAACACTACGTCCCGAGATGCAAAGCATCGCAATTATCACCAGAGATGGAGGAGGACAACTACAGCCAAAAGAGCTCGCCGTCACTGTGGGGTGGGGGCATGCTGGACAGAATGGCGTGGTTATGCCGGGTAAAGGAAAAGCTGTAGAGCGTGACTATACGGCGGAAGAAAAACAAGCTATCGTCAGTGGTGCTGAGAAGCAGGGAATTCCGTCAGAAAAAGCGTTCCAACTGCTAGGTGAACATACCTTTGATATTTATCTCAATGAAGTCGCATACTGGAAAAACGTTCCTGCGAGGGTGCGGGAATATGCCATCGGTGGTTACCATGTTATCAAGAAGTGGCTTGCATACCGGGAGGCTGAGTTGCTTGGCCGACCACTTTCCTCGGATGAAGCTAGAGAAGTCAGAGATATGGTAAGGCGAATTGCTACTATCATCCTGCTCCAACCAGCTCTAGATGAAAATTATAACGAGTGCAAAGAAAACGTGTACACTTGGACAAAGACCGAAAATGGCATCGATAAATGACGGATTCACCGGAGGTCTTGATTAATCTGCCACGAAAGGTGTCTAGGAGATTGATTCATGGATACAGCCCCTGAATCATCTCAAGAGGAGCAGCCCAGGCAACTAAAAGGTAGCAGTGCTGCGTTGGCACTGAGCAAAAACAATACACGGACACAACTTGAGTCGTTAGGTGTCGTGGAACTAAGGTACATCTCGTTAAATGATTCCAGAGAATTCGCCAGACTATTACAGGAAGAATCATTTGACAAGGATTTTGTTGCCCAGATTTTATATCATCAACTTGTTAAGCCAGAAATTGATTTTACTGATTTTCAAAAACTTTCAGATAAAGACCTAGAAGAATTAGCAAGGGCTTTCGTCAAAAACGAAGGTTATACCTTCCAATATTTCCAGGAAACTGGTGACTTCTTCAAAGACTTTAAGAGAGCTATTGCAATTGGCCGCGAAAAACATGCCGAGGAATTGGCAAAGACTATTCAACCGATTATTAGATCAGCGCAAGAAGCATTGAGCGCCTTCAATAAAAACTACGCTCCTGTGATTCAGCAAACTATTGCGGGCACATCTTATATTCGAGAATCTTTGCAGCAACTCACTAGCATAGCCAATCAAATTGGCGATACTCAACTTCGCATTATTGAATCTATGAGACCGGTGATTGAACAATACCAATCAGCGGCGAAAATTATCATGGAATCTTTACGCCCTCAAATTGATATCTGGCAACAATGGGCTGAACAAAACAAAGGAATTTTCGACAAGTTTTCAGGCTACTGGGCGGAATTTCAACGACGATATAACATCGCTGAGCAAAGAGCGGTTAAAGTACTAAAGAAATACAAGTGGTTTATTACGCCTAGTTTTCCAATAACATTTATATTTGAGGTGATGGAACTAGACAAGAAGAAAGGCAGGCATGACAAAGCGATCAATAGATTGTTTATTGAATATTTTGAGGCTGAAGATTGGCAAAATTTGGAAATAATGGTAAGTGGCTGGAAGGCCAATCCGCTATTGAAGAAACGGTATAAAATCCTTACTGATTCCATGGACACAGTAAGAGCAGCTAGTAAAAAAGGAATTAATGAAGCCAACGCTGTTTTGCCAACTCTGATTACGCAGATTGACGGAGCTTTGACAGATTACCTCAATTCAAAAGGCCTTCAGTGGGAAGCAGATTATGATGATTGGGTTGACGCTGGGACGGGAAAGGTCAGAAAGGTTGGCAGAAAAAGTCAGTTAAAAAATGCAAAACCGAGAGTATTGACAACCCCACTGGACGACCTCGCAAACGACATATTTCTGAACATTCTTTTTCAAAGGTCCCAAAAAGGCAAACCCCTGGCAACACCGTTTAATTTTAACCGACACAAAATTATTCACGGTGAGAGCGTAAAATATGGCAGAAAGGATTACCTGATTCGTGCGTTCATGGTTCTAGACTTACTGGCACATTTTTAATCAGGTTGGCTGACAACAATAGCGTGTTTCGTGTAATCATCCGTATCAATGATAAAACATGATTGAACATTCCTGACTTTTGTTAAGCTGGCTCATTCGGTGCAATCTAACAGTGGTATAATCCAAAAAGAGGTGGGGTATATGGCAGATACAACCAAGATAAAGACTGTGATCGAACCCAATGTACGTAACTGGCTTTCAAAGCAGTTCCCTGGGCATGTCTTCAAGGAGAAACCTATCCGATTAACAACCGGCGAAAGTTATACTTTTGATGCTGTTGCAGAGGACGCTTCCATAGTTGCAGCCATTCTGTCTAACAGAGCAAAAACAAGGACAGGGCGAGAGAACACGGGTGGGGTGCGGAAGGCCTTATCGGAAATTGGTTACCTCAAGGCAGCCCCAGAGGGTGTAAAAAAGGTGATGGTCTTTACGGATGATGACTTCTACCAATTGATTCAGCGTCGAGCAACCAGGTTGGGAACGTGGCCAATTCAAATGATAGTTTGCAAGCTACCTCCACACTTGGAAGCAGTGCTTAGAGAAGTCCTTGATAAAGCTAGCCACGAGCAGCGTGCAGCAGAGTAAGTTTTTACCTCACAAAATTATAGACGTGAAAGCATACAACTCCCGAAGGTAGCCTCACGCCACGCCAAATATAGCTTGTTGTACAATCATTCACCCTGTTGGCTTTAAAGAAGTAGAAAGGCGCCAGCTTGGCTATTAGGTCTCTTTATATGGCTTGGGCCTATTTCTTGATATAATGCGCACAAAGGGTTTGACCAGAGATCTTCACCAGTGTCTACCCAGCCCAGCCGGCAATTTGATATAATCACAGTAGTGAAGAATAGATTCAAACACCTACGTTATCAGGCCTCGTTTGACCGTTTAATCATCCTGCTTGCATCTGTTTCTTTGGTCATTGCACTAGTATCGTCAGGGCAAGTAAGGACAGTTTCCATTGGTATCTTAACTATTCTGGTCATTATCTTATTTATCCGTCTGGTCATATATTGGTCCAAGAGTTCGCGCAAGAGCAATCCGGATTGCCATAGAGGTCACGAAGCAATGAATATTATGGCGGAGCTAGCGAATGAAATGAATGTCAAGCTACATCCGACCAAATCACTTCAAATTGTGCCTGGATTGAGAGGCGCGAATTCTGCACCTCTACCATTCTTCTCGGGTTGCAAAGCCCATTTTGGAGGCACAGTGCACGTGGGTTGCACTATCCTTTGTGGTCTTGATAATCTTGCATTAAAAGGTATTCTTGCACATGAACTTGCTCATCTAAAAAAGTGGCATTATGCAAGAGGTTTGCTATCTTTTCTCGTAGTTATTCCGGTAACAGTTTATGGATTTGTCTCAAAGTCTATGCCTACAATTCCAATTCTCCTCACTATTACTATAGGGATTCTCGTATTCTCTTTAATTTCTTGGCGTCATGAATACGAAGCTGATGCCGTAGCAGCTGAGTATGTCGGGAAAAAGGATATGGCCTATGCACTTGAACAAATTGCAAGACTTATTTATAGACCTGGAGATACTCTTGCCCACCCTTCTTTCAAGAAGAGAATTTCACGCTTGTTGTCAGACAAGGAGTGAATTCTTTTTGTTGAGCCGGGCTAAACAAAATAGCGTTTTGCTACTCTCGCTGACACCATGAACCTAAGTCATGGAGTGTTAGTTTAGGCACGAAAGGAGGTGAAAACAGTATTTTCGACACCCTGACTCGCCTTGACACCCTGACTCGCTTTAACACCCTGATTATTCAAGCGCTGGGTCTAAACCGACAAAATACAAAAATGGAGGTTAAGATCCAGCATGACAACTCATGTAAATACCAAAGAAAAGGCACATAAGTTATTTGAACTCATAGAATACTACGAAGTGTGTAACAGGGCAGAAGGCAAAAGCCCGAAAACGATCAGCTGGTATTCAGCAAACTTAAAGAGCTTTCGTAACTATCTGAAGAACAGGCATCTTCCTGATTCACTAGACAATATCGATACAAAACTGCTCCGAGAGTATGTCCTCTACCTGATGAAAAGAAACAGGTTTGATGGCCATCCATACACCCCTGGTGTGCGACAATTAGAATTGCCGGTCGGCGACAACTAAGATTGCCGGTGTTGCGTGAAATAGAGAAGAGTGTGACCATTAGCCAGAGGAGGTATCTGGATGGTCACCGATCAGCAAGTACGTCGACTGAGGCAAAAGATTATGGAAAGAAAGAAACAGGAAGCCGCAGCTGCAGCAGCAGGGATGAGCGTTCGGACAGCGCGGACCTGGCAGCGAGGGCCGCTACCATCAGAGAAAAGGAGAGACAGGTATTGGCGAACCAGGCCAGACCCCTTCGCCGAAGTCTGGGCCGAAGAGATAGAGCCTTTACTACAAAGGGACCTGGACGGAGTCATGAGGGCGACAACTATCCTGGAATGGTTGGAGGAGAGATATCCGGGCAGGTTCAATCAGGGGCAAATCAGGTCATTGCAGCGTCGTCTCCGGGACTGGCGAGCGATACACGGGCCTGACCGGGAGGTATTCTTCCCTCAAGAGCACCCGCCAGGCCGTGAAGCTCAGTTGGATTTCACGCATGGACAGGAGTTGAAGGTCACGATTGCGGGAGAGCCCTTCCCACACCTTTTCTTCGAGTTTATATTGAGCTACTCGGGATGGCGCTTCGTGGACCTTGCCATGGGAGAGACCCTGGAGGCATTGGTAAAGGGATTACAGGGGTCTCTATGGGAGCTTGGCGGAGTCCCCCAGGTGGTACGTAGCGATAATCTCTCCGCCGCCACCCATGAACTCAAGAACAGCCGGGGGCGTGCTCTCAGCGAGCGCTATGGGGCGGTACTCGACCACTATGACATCCGTGCCACCACGACCAATGTGAACGCCCCGCATGAGAACGGCGTCGCGGAGCAGGCCCACTACCGGCTTAAATCTGCCATTCACCAGGAGCTCGTCATTCGTGGCAGCCGGGATTTCCCCACCGTGAAAGCGTACCTGGCTTTCGTCCGTGAAGTCGTAAATAGACGTAATCGTCGCGCCGAGCCTAAGTTGAGCGTGGAGCGGCGGTATCTCAGACCCCTGCCGCCGGCGCCCGTTCCCGAGTATACTACCTATCGTCCCAGGGTCAGCAAGTGGAGCATCATCCGCGTCGCCCAGAAGACCTATACCGTGCCTGCCCGCCTCAAGGGTCTGGAAGTGGAAGTGCGTCAGTACGCGGATCATCTGGAAGTTTACTACAAGGGCCGGCTGGTGGAGGAGATGGAGCGACTTCATGGGGGCAATGACGCCAATATCAATTATCGCCATATCGTCCATTCGCTGGTGCGCAAACCTGGTGCTTTCGCCCGGTACCGTTTCCGGGAGCACCTTTTCCCAACACAGAACTTCCGGCTGGCTTATGAAGCCTTATGCCGGTGGCGTGGAGAGCGCGCGGATGTAGAATACGTCCGTATCCTGCACCTTGCCGCCACCACCGTGGAATCAGAGGTAGACCGGGCACTTTCGCTTCTCCTGGAATCGGCCGTGGCTTTCGACTACCTGAAGGTACGTGACCTGGCCGCTCCCTTAACGCCGCAGGTGCCCGAACTCATATCTCTGGGCATACCGGACCTCAAGGTCTATGATGCCCTGCTTACGGGAGGGGTGAGATGACAGGTAACGGATACGCGAACCGGATTGCCCACCTTTGCGTCCAATTCAAACTGCCCACAGTAGGGGCTGAAGTCGTCAACCGGTTTACCCGGGCGGGCCATGACGACGCATTGAGCAGCCTGCTTGAGGTGCTGGAGATGGAGGCAGAGGACCGCAAGCAAAGGCGGGCTGCCCGGTTAAGGAAGGCCTCCAAACTGCCCGTGGGGAAAACCTGGGGCACCCTGGAATGTGACAGGCTACCCGCCAGACTGAAAAGGCAACTCGATGACCTGGCCGATGGAGATTTTCTGGAGCGCAGCACGAACGTGCTTGCCTTCGGTCTTCCCGGGACCGGGAAAACTCATGCCATGTGCGCCATCGGCCACCGGTTGGTAGAAGCAGGACGCTCGGTCCTGTTTACGCCTGCTTATCACCTGGTGCAAAACCTGCTGGCAGCCAAACGCGACCTGAATTTGCCCAGGATGCTGCGTAAGCTGGATAACTTCGATTTCCTCATCATTGACGACCTGGGTTACCTTCCACAGGGTGCCGAGGAGTCCGAAGTCCTGTTTACCTTGATGGCAGAGCGGTACGAGCGGCGGGCGTTGGGCATAACCTCAAACCTGGTCTTTTCAGAGTGGGACAGGATCTTCCAGAATCCCATGGCTACCGCAGCCGCCATCGATCGGGTAGTCCATCACTCTGTTATCCTGGAATTTAACGTGCCCAGCTACCGTACCGGCGCGGTAGAGCAAAACAGAAAGGAGGTGAACCGGCAAATATAATTGTCGTTTACCGGCAAAAATAGTTGACGTCCATCACCCTTCCACCACATCTCTTTATTCCTGCCGTGAAACCGGAAGTAGGCCATGTCAGAGGTTACCGGTACCTCAGCGGCTATTGATGACTGGAACTTGGGCTCATCAATCTGCACCCAAGTAAAGTTATTTTCCCCCAGAAAGCCGGCGGTGTTCTCATCGTCGCTCCAGCTCCGGTGTCTCAGTTCAACCACCAGCCTGTACTCCCTAAATGTCCTGGTAACCGCCTCAATTATCTGCCGCCCGAAACCATCGTTTTTGAAGCTCGGCGGGAATTGTGCGAGTAGAGCCCCCAGTTTCCCGTATCTGGCCAGCGGCTCCATACTGCGCTTGAACAGGTCGACGTCATCCTGAGATATCGCTGCCACTTCGCCGGTAGTCTCTTGATACATCTTCGGGTGGGTGAACTTCTGCCATAGCTTGACAGTGAATAGAAAATCTTTGGGGACTCGCTTTACCCAGTTATACACATATCCGGGATTGGGCGGCCGGTAGAATGAGCTGTTGATTTCCACCGTGTTGAAGAACTGGCTATAGTACTCCAGCTCGTTTATCTTACCTGGCGGATAGAAATGGCCTTTCCAAGTGCCTTCCCCTTTGGGATAGGACCATCCGGAAGTACCGACGTATATTTTAGCCTGCCCCGACGTTTCACTGTTGCTCATTAGGATAATTATACGACATTAAACTAATTTTCCGCCAAAAATCCCTTGACAATGAAACAATTGTTCTAGTATAATGATATTCCCCTTCCCTATTGGAGCCAGTTCGATGTCTAAGCTTATCGGTGAACCAGTCAAGGTACACGGAAAAGAAGACTCCGCTATAGACGCATTTATCTGGAGAAAACGCCTCTACCGGGTCAACGAGGTTATAGGCTGGTGGCGGGAGCCCGGCGAGTGGTGGAACGGCAAGGCAGCGCGCTTCTTTGTGCGTGTTACCGCTACCAATTCCAGCACAGGGACCTACGAGCTTTACCGGCTTGGCAAGGAATGGTTCCTGCACCGGGTCCTGGACTAGGGTATTAATATGGGTTTTGTTCACCTCCATGTCCACTCGCAATACAGCTTCCTCGACGGCGCCTCTTCCCTGGACAGGCTCCTGGAGAAAGCGAAGGCACTTAGCATGCCGGCGCTGGCGCTTACCGACCACAACCGGCTGACCGGCGCCATCAAGTTCTACGAGAAGGCCAAAACTCTGGGGATAAAGCCTATCATAGGCGCTGAGATTGACCTTGAAGGCGGTTATCACCTCACCCTGCTATGCAAGGACAGGAAAGGCTACTCCAACCTTTGTCGGATGCTGACGGAGGCCCACCTGTCCAACCGGCACAGGCAGCCGGCAGCGACCAAGGAGATGCTGGGTAAATTTCACGACGGCCTCATAGCCCTGTCCGGCTGCAGCCGGGGTGAGATACCGGTTCTTGTTGGAAAGGGTAAGACCGGGCAGGCGAAAGAAGCCGCCTGTTTCTACAGGGAGGTCTTTGGGGACGACTTCTTCGTTGAGCTTATCCGCTACCCTTCCAAGGAAGGAATGTCAGGCAGCCACTGGCTTGCCAGTTTTGCCAGGGAAGAAGGAATACCCATGGTGGCTACCAACAACGTCCACTACGCCGAAATGGAGGAGTACCGGGTCAAGGAGCTGCTCAATGCCATCGGCCGGAATATGCCGGCCTCCCGGCTACAAGGGTACCGCACCGTGGAGCAGTACCTCAAGTCAGCCAAGGAGATGTCGGGGCTTTTCCGGGACTTACCCGAGGCAGCGAACATGACGGAAGAGGTCGCCTCCAGGTGCAACCTGGAGCTGGATCTGGGAAGACTGCATTTCCCCAGGTTTAATGTCCCCGAAGGCGAGACTGAGTACAGCTACCTGGTAAAGATAGCCCGGGCCGGAGTGCTGACGAGGTACGGCCAAATAACGGGGCAAATCGAGGAGCGGCTGGAGCGGGAACTGGAGACCATCCGGGCCCTAGGTTTCTGCGGCTATTTCCTGGTTGTCTGGGACATCGTCCGCCGGGCCAGGGAGCGCGGTATAAGGTGCCAGGCGAGGGGCAGCGCCGTGGACAGCCTTGTCGTCTATGTCCTTGATATCAGCACCGTCGACCCGATGGAGCACAACCTGCTCTTCGAGCGTTTCATGCATCCCCTGCGCCACGAGCCGCCGGACATAGACCTCGATATCGACCGGAGACACCGTGACGAGGTCAGAGACTATGTCTATAAGAAGTACGACCCAGAAAATGTGGCCTGCGTGGGCACCATCAATACCTACATGGCCCGCGGGGCCATCCGGGACGCTGGCAAAGCCCTTCAGATACCGCAGGAGGTAATAGAGGAAGCCTGCCGGGGCATTCACTACCTGTCGGCCTCACAACTGCTGGAGTGTATGGATTCCCGTCCCGAGTTGAAGAAAAGCGAAATATATAAGCGCCCAGATCTGGCCGGGTTTTTCAAGCTGTGCGCCGCAATCGACGGCTTCCCCAGGCACATGTCGGTTCACCTGGGGGGACTGCTCATCGGGGACGGCAGGCTATCGGACCTTGTCCCTCTGGAGTGGTCCAGCGGCGGAGATGTCATCAGCCAGTACGACAAGGACGACATCGAGAAGCTGGGCATCGTCAAGATGGACCTGCTGGCGCTGCCGACGCTCACCGTTATAGGGGACACCCTTGCCAGCATTAAGAAGGATCGAGGTGTCGACGTTGACCTGAATAAGATAGACCGGAATGACCCGGAGGCCTTTGCCATGCTGCGCGACGGTAAGACGATTGGTACCTTCCAGCTTGAATCCCCGGCGCAGCGGGAAATGGCGGGGAGATTGTTACCTAACCGCTTCGAGGACATAATCGTCTCCATTTCGTTGGTCAGACCGGGGCCGCTCAAGTCGAACATGGACAAGATATACCTCCCTCGGAGACACGGCAGGGAGCCGGTGACCTATCTCCACCCCAGGCTCAAAAACGCCCTAGGTGAAACGCTGGGGGTGATACTCTATCAGGAGCAGGTACTAAAGGTGGCCCATGACTTGGCCGGGATGAGCTATGCCGAGGCAGACGGCTTCCGGAGGGCAATGACACACGACCGCACCGAGGAGGAGATGGAGAAGATGCGGGAGTCCTTCATGGCCTCCGCCGCCGGGCGTGGCGTGAACAAAACCATCGCCAAAGAGGTGTTTGAGCAGCTGGCGGCCTTTGCCGCCTACGGTTTTTGCAAGGCCCATGCCGCCGCCTATGCCGAGTTAGCCTACCAGACCCTTTGGCTGAAGTGCCACTACCCTGCCGAGTTTCTGGCGGCGGTGATCTCAAATCAGCCCATGGGCTATTATCCGGCCCGGGTCCTGGTGGCTGAAGCCGGGAGAAGCGGTGTTAGAATATTACCCATCGACATCAACCGCTCCACCAGGGACTACAACGTTGAGGATGGGGCGATAAGGGTAAGTCTCAGGCAGCTAAAGGGTATGTCAGCAGAAGCAGAGAAGTCCATACTGAGCGAGAGGAAAAAGGGCAGATTTACTTCCCTGAGAGACTTTGTCCTGAGGACCAGCGTCAGCCGGCCCATCACGGAGAACCTCATCAGAGTCGGAGCTTTCGACTCCTTCGGAGCCAGGAGTGAGTTGCTGGCGGAACTCCCCAAACTCTTGGAGCTCAGGCACAGGACCGGAAATGGAGCTAGGCCTCTTTTCGAGGACGAGAAGTTGGAACCGCTGCAGGCGGATAAAGTCGCTAGCGATGACAGAAAAGCAAACATGATGGTGGAGAGAGAACTGCTGTCACTCAATTTGTCGGCACACCCCCTGGATTTTTACGCTCTTGACGACGAGGTGACCCGGATGATGGACCTGCATTCGATACCAGCAGGTAAAACGGTCAAAATCGCCGGCTCGGTAATCCGCTATCAAGCACCGCCTACTAGGAACGGCAACAGGGTGGTATACGTAATCATGGAAGACGGGACGGGGGTGGCGGATGTAACAGTTTTCAGCGATGTCCAGGAAAAGTGCGGGCAGGTCCTGTTCCGCGAAGGCTGGCTAATGGTACGGGGTAAGGTGCAAAGGAGGAACCCGAAGGCGTTTTCTATTATTGCCGAGGACTTGGTACCTCTAAAGATAAGCTAGCCTTTGAGCATAGTCGGTTTCTGTGCAGTAACAATAAGATGGTTTGTTCAATGCTCGTCACAAGACGTTAAAATGTTAAGGAGGCCCAACCATCCTTTATCAACTGAGAGATTATTGGACCGACGTATACAACTTTTATTCCGGCTTTTTCAAGTAAATCTGT